>JAABUL010002208.1_pt1 | contig 33120 bp, 6 predicted proteins | sample 5559151 | NCBI WGS metagenome assembly JAABUL01 (sample SAMN10711876, study PRJNA513368) | rock metagenome | isolation source: Antarctica rocks | place: Antarctica: Victoria Land, Pudding Butte sud | reverse complement strand
GAATTGTTAAAAAAAATTAACAATATAAAATATTTATTAAAATAATAAAGAATTATTAATCTTATTTTATATATAATTACTAGTTATTTATAATTTTAAATATATTTTAAATTAATAGTATTGTTTAAAAGTTCTATAAAAAATCTTATTAATATATATATATTGTTTTAGATATTGTAAAAAGTAAATAATAGAATCTTTATTAGTAAATAATTATAATTATAGAGATAATAAAGACTTATTGCAATATATATATAAATTGTACTATATAGTCTAATAGTATATTAAGTAGCTAAGATTCTAAAATTTAAGTAAAGAAATTACATATATATTGTAAATAAATCGCTAATACTAGTAACAAACATTTTGTAATCTATAGTCTAATATTATTTAGTTACTTAACTACAATATTAAAGAAACTTCTAATCTTTATTAATTATTGCAACAATATATTAATTAATTAAGTTAAAATAATAAACAATTAAATATATATTAATTATCTATTTATTAAATCGATTATTTCAAAAATAAATAGTATTCTTTTTTGTATTTAATTAAAATATAAATATTGTTTATATCTTAGTTGTATAAAAGTAACTTGCACAATTGTAATATTATTATAAATATTACTTAATTTTCTTTTATTTATTAATTATATAATCTAGATATATTTAATTAAACTTAAATATTTTCTATTATTTATAAATAAATTATAATATTTTTATTATATTTTAAAGATTGTTTTAGAAACAATAATTAAACAATTAAGTTTTAATAAATTTGCTAGTATTTAAATCTTTAATATTGTTAATAATACAAATCTTTAAAATAATTTTAATATAAAACAAAAAATTGAATTAATTTGCAAATATATTATAATTTAATTTTAATTTTAATTTTAACTAAAATTAAAACTTTTAACTAAAAATTTTATTTAAACTTTGTAACAAATTATTACAAACAATATAATTTAATAATATAATTTATATTTGCGCATTTAATATTATTAAAATATTGTTATTTATTTGTTATTTTTATAAAAGTAGTTTATTATTATAAAGATACTTTTAAAGATCTTTGCAAATTATAAAAGCTTTATAATATTATATATTAATAACTAAAAATTATAATTATCGCAAAATATTTAAAAGATATATTTAAAATTATTCGAAAAACTTAATATAGTATAAATAGCTTATATTTTATTTTAATATTAATAGCGTAAAAATTAATTTTAAAAAATATTTTATTGTAATAATAAAGTATTTTATTATTAATTTAAGATATTAAAAACTAAGTATTATATTTGATATCTAATATAATTTTGTTATATAAATAATAGAAGTTGTTATTAATATTGTAAAATAAATTTATAATTCTTTGTTAACTAATATTATTAAAACTATTAATAATAAAGCTAATACAATTGCTACTTTGTATTAAAGATATTTTATTTTTTAATATACAAAGATTAATAATTGTCTTAAAATAAAAATACAAAATATTATTTAATAAATTAAGTTTAATTTAAGATTAAAAGTATTGCTATATATAATATTTTGTTAGAATTAGAGCTTTGATAGCTAGTATATAGTTGATTGACGAGAATACTAGCTATGCAAAACTAACTATATATAGAAAATAGATATAAGTACTATAAGTGCCAAGACGCTAGATGTTATTCGTAGTATATTTAAGACTAAAAAGCGAAAACTCAAAAAATAATTAAAGAGCGAAGTTTATCTAGTCTAGAATCGTAATATTTTTTTTTTTTTTATTTGCGAGCTTCGACGAAGCGATGTCAAGTTTCTTAATTAGTGTTTTTAATTAATTTTAATTGATTTCGAATACTTGTCGAGTACAAACTTCGATTGATGTCAAGTATATATTAAATATTATTTAGCAACTAAAATTGAAGTTTTCGATACGCGTCGAACGAAAGAATAAATTTGTCGAGTAGAAAAAATAAATTGAAAATTTTGAAACAAAATATGCAAAAAACAATAATATGTAAAACAAAAAACATATATATTACGAATAATGTTCTAGTTAATTTTCAACTATCTTTGATTAGTGTTGAACACGTCTATCAAATACAATTTGATGCTTGAAATCAAATATTGATTGATTGTCGAACAACGAAAATCGAGTTTCGAACGATTGTCAAATAGCGAAAATCGAATTTTGAACAATTTGTCGAACGACGACAAGATCGAGAGAGAAGAGAAAAAAGATAAATAAATTTTAAACAAATATTAAATGTAAAAAAATTGAAAAGAGTACAAAAAATTACTAACTCTAACTCTAAGAGAAAGTTCGAGTTACGTAACGCAAAAATCGAAGAATCGACAACAAAATAGAGATCGATCAATTACGTGATCTAAAAGAGAGTCGACGACAACGAAAGAGATTGGCGAGATCAAAAAGTCGAAATTTGTCAAATTTTAACTATGTTCGAACACGTTCGTCTAAATTTGCAACACAAAGAAAAAAAATAACGTAAAAATATCTTGACAACAATTTATACGCAATCGTGCGTATATTTAGAAATGTTAAGTCAATTTTAATTTGAAAAATCTTTAGAAGAGACGATTATAAGATGTCTAGCAAAAACACTATAGAGACGACGACAAGAATCGCGAATGCATGTTGACTAACTCTTAACGATAGTAATGTATCGATAATGCGTTTCTGGGGTCGTTGTTGAGTGCAATAGAAGATACAATAGAATGAGTTGTCTAACAAAAACACTATAGAGACGACGACAAGAACTGCGAGTACATATCGAATAACTCTCGACAATAATAATGTATCGATAATGCGTTTCCAAGATTCTTGTTGGTTAACGCAGAAAACAAAGTGGCATATTGGATTTATCTAATTTGAAAAATTATTTGATTTCGATTGCGGATGCATGGCGAGTGACTTCCGACAATAGTAATATACCAAAAATGCGTTTCTAAGATCGATTCTAGATACGACGGCGAGAGCTATAGATGCATATTGAGCGAAATTTGACGACAATTATAATAGAGCGCAAAAAACGTGTAAGCGCGAATTATTCTATTTATTAAATTCTTAATTAGAAAACGTCTTGAATATCTAATAAAATTTCGCTGCGTCTAGATATTAATAATAAAAGTCGACAACAAAATTAAAACAATCGTTAATTATAAAGTAGTTTAGTTATTTAAATCTATCGTTGTAGTTTATATAGTCTATAAAAAGAATTTGATATTGTAGCATTTTGCGTCTATAATTAGTAACGATTAGACTTGAATTTACGTTATTGTTATTTTTGCGCATATCTTATCGTAATATCTCAATATTTTTGACGTAATATTCGAAATTGTTGTCAATATTGTTAACAATATTGACGAGCAACGAAAACTTAATTCGTTAATTTAACAAAAACTTGTTTTTGTTAAGATACAAAAGTTATAAGTGAAATACTAAATAAATTTTTATTAACTCGAACAATTCTAATTCGTAGACGTAATTGTTAATTGTTTAAATAATTTTATAAAGATTTGTATTTTTATACTTCAAAAATTTGTATAATCGAGTCGTTTTAATATTTCGAATATCGAACATAATTTAATTATTAATTTTGAATTTTAGAATTGCAACGCGTCTACAATTAGCGAATTTTATTTGTTTAACTTAAATTTAAATAAGTTTTTGACAAAAAAAGTTTCGCAAAATCTTGATTTTTTTAACAATCTTGTCGACGTTCTTTATGTTGCGACAAGTTTCGAATATAATATTGTTAAAAAAAACTATAAATAACTTCAAGTCTAATTATGACAAATAGTCTTTAATAACAAAAAAAAATAATAAGTTAATAGACTCGCTAGTGTAATTGTTTGCGACAAATTCGACGATAACAAAATAATTAATTCAATTATTCTAATTGTATTGCACGTATGCTCAAAAATACTACTTGAGAGCGATATTAATATTTTCGATTTAATTGTCAATTTCTAAATAAAACGCGATTGACAATTTAGATTTAATTTTTAATTTTTTGCAAAAATATTACTAAAAGTAAGCGATAAATTAAATATCTCTATCGAAAACGATAGTAACTAGAAAATTCTTAATACGTTAAACGAAATCGATAAAAATCTAAATTACGATCTTAACTTTTAAAGAGTCTATAAATATAAATTTTTTACTTTTAAATAATTTATCGATTACTACTAAAATATGTTAGAAGATTTTTTCTTTATAGCAATATAACAGGAAAAAAATAATAAAGTCGCAAAATATATTTTGTCAATAACAATTTAAAATAGACAAAAACTTCAATAGATTATACTTATATTCGCGATATAATTTGACGTATTTGCAAATCGAATAGTTTTTAACGTATTTTTTGATATCTAAATACAATATAAATTAATAGTAGTAACGCTATATTTTCTCGAAAGTAATTGTTCGACTTAAGTACTTAATATTTAACGATTTATGCTAAAATTTAATTGTTTCGATTCGAAAAATATTATTTGTGTTTCGAAACATATATATTTTGTCTCGAACAAATAAATATTTAATATTGATTGTTAAATATTCGATTATTGTACAATTCTCGAGTTTTAACTTGATTGTTTTGTAAAAAATAACTAGAATTTTTTGTTTACTAGTTTTTTTAGTTTAAATAATTTGTTTTATCTCGTTGTTATACAAATATATCTTTAATATTTGTCGAACAAAAATTTCGAAATTAAATTCTATCTTAGATTTCTTCTCTTCTATTAAATTGATTGCGATAGCGAACAAAAATTAAGTTGTAAAAGAGATTGCAAATATAAATAGCTAAATTGTAGACAAAATAAATATATCGAAAGAAAAAACAAAATCGACAACTAAAAACAACAAAATTATAGAATAAGAGATCGTAAATACGACAATAGCAAACGATAAAATTAAGAAAAAAAATCTAGCGAAACGAAATTTATTTTGTCAAAATAATGCAAATATTGCAAACAATAAAAGCGTAAATAATTTTATATTTTCGTTAATTATTAACAAAATCTAAATAAACTTCTTGCAAGCTTTCGCAATTCTTTTATTAGCAATTAATTTAAATTCGATAAAGTTTCGAAACAAACAAATCAACTTTATTATTAAATTGTAAATAATATTTAATAATAGCAAAATCAATACAACAACTTTGACTATATCTAATTCTAAATTGTGTCGTTTAAAAATTGTTTATCGTTAAAACTAATTGCAAAAGTTATTGTTGTTAGAAAGCAAATTTTGCGATTGTTTAATCAAATTGTTTAGCTTCGCGTCTAATATGTTTAATCGATAAATAATTTTAAAATTAAATTCGAACAAAAACTTGATTTAACAAACTTAACAACAATTGAGTTACTTAATAGTTATAAAATGTTTCAAATTGCGATAATTAATAATAATCTTAATAAATTGTTCAACAAATATATCGACACACTTTAAATATTACTTCTTAAAAGCGCAAACAATAGTTAACAATTTTTTATCGTAGATTTTGTAGTTGCATTTTGCGAACAACATAATTTTAAATATATAAATTATTAAGTAAAACAATTTATTCAAGTTTATTTGCGAAAGCACGACAACAATTACAAAATTAAAAATATCGCTTTCGATTCAAATTTTTAGATCGAAATCAAAATAATATAGAATAAATTAATTAATAAAGATTTTTTTGAAAATTTTGAACACAAGATTTTCAAAATCGTCAAATTGTTATAGAAAACTAAAATTTTTGTTTTTGAGTTTACTAAGCGCTAACAAAGATTTAACTAGATTCAAATAGTTATAAATAAATTGTCAATAAAAATTAACGAAATTTAGAAAAATCTATATATCGCGTACATAAATAGAAGTTTTTTACTCAAAAATGCATTTAATTTTCTCAAAATCTATTTAAATCTTTTTGCTAATAATAATCAAATCTAAATATTTGACTTGCTTAACAAAGAAAACACACTTGTTAATATTTAAATAAAGATTTGCGTTATAAAGCTTAGCGAGAACTCTATTTATATAATTTTTATATTTTTTCTCGATATTACTATAGATTAAGATATTATTTATATAGATAATACAAAAATCGTTCAAATAGAAACTAAAAGTCTTATTAATAAAAAACTAAAATATAATCAAGATATTATACAATTTAAAAAGTATAACGATATACTTAAACAAATCGTAACAAATAATAAAAACTATTTTGTATTTATTATTGAAACGTATTCGAATCTTGTTAAAGACGACAATAATATTAAACTTGCTATAATATTTAATTTTGCATAATTGTTGCAAGATTTCTCAAATTAACGATAAAATATTGCAATTCTTAATTGTTAAAACGTTAAAATTTTTATAGTCTACGCAAATGCGCAAATTTCTATCAAACTTCTTAACTATAAGAGTGAAAACAATATACTATAAAATGTTATTGCGAATTTGATTTTTGCTTTTTATATTATTTAAATAGATTCTAATAATCTTTTCTTCTTAACGAGAAATATTATAGACTTTTTTAGCCAAAAAAATTGTTTCTAGAACAAAATTGTTAGCATAATTAACATTTCTATTTGACGAAAACTTGTTAACTTTCTATAAATTAAAAAACTTAATTTATTGTTTAAACTTCGAATAAATCTACTTCTTTAATTGCTTCAAACTAGAAGAATCTCGCTTAAGTTTCGTATAGAATTTATCGTAATTATCGAAAATAATAATTGCAACATTTATCGTAATATTGTTATCTATAATACAAACTAGATATCTATCGTTTTTCTTTGATTAATTTAGCATAACAAAATATTTAGATAATATAACAACTATCTCGTAGCTTTCTTTGTCGACGAATTTTAAAAATGCAAAAATACTTATTTGAAAAATATCAACTTTATCGAAAAACTTCGAAAACGAACGTTCTAATTGCTTGCGTCGATCGCTAAAAATCTCTAACAACTATTGATCTAACAAATAGTATTTTATACAATAATCGAAGTTGAATTTGAGAAATCGTATATTATTTTTAATTTGTACGTTATACTTCTTAATTTAAAGTATACTAAAAATAATTGCGAATCGTTTCAATTCGATTATTAAACACTATAAAATATCAATATATTTATTAAAATTAACAATAATTTAAGCGATATAAATAATATTAAAGACAAATTTGTTATTAACTAGACGCAATTTAATAAAATTTCGAAACAATATAATAAAAAGTTTATAAAGCTTGACAAACTTTTTATTCACAAAAATTTTATCAAAGATTTCGATATTAATAAGTAGTATTGTTTTGACATAATATTTATTAAAAAGCAAATAAATTTAATTTGAACAAATTTTAACGTAAAAATTTAATTGCTAGTTGTTGAGCAACTTGTCGTTAATAGTGCTAAAATTGAGTTCGACTTCAACAAGCAAAATCTTATTTTATAAATTAAATATAATTTTGAACTTTTCTATTGTTTTTCGTATAAATATTAATTTCTATTTTAAATTGCGATTCTTGTCGAGAATATCTAGTTTTTCGATTTGCTAAAATTATTTAAATTTTTATCTAAAATATTAGAGCAATTCTCTTCTCTAAATATTATTAACTTGAGATCGCCAATATTATAAGTTTTAAGCTCAATAATTGTTTTTTTTTTAATTTTAGTTAATTCGTTTTTGCAAAGAATATTCGAGTAATTGAAACAATATCTTAAGCGCAAGTATTTTCGACAAAAAAAATTTTTTTTAATTTTATTCTTAAGTGTTTAAAATCAAAAAACTAATTTTGTTTTAAAAAAAGTTTTTCGTTTAGTTATACGATTGATTAATTTGTCGTTGTAAACTTCGAATCTACTTGTAAGCTTGCGGGTAATATTTCGATTTTTGTCTACTCGTGTAATAATAAATCTATTACGCGTGCTAGTTTAAAACGATTAATAATTTTTTTTCTATTTTATTCTAAAATTTATATTGCGTAATCAAGAAATTAAGTTATTAATATTAATAATATCAATTATATTGACAAATCGATTGTACAACTTGTTATTTAATCTCAAATTAAATCAATATATTTTTTGATTTTCGAGCAACTTAATATCTACTATAGTTGACGTAAATCGAATTACGTATTCGTTAAAAATTTCGAAAAACTTTATAACGAAATTAGATAATATAAATTTGATAAAATTTCTATATTGTCGATCAAACTTGTCAAATTGAGCGTCAAAATTTGCTATTAATTCAACTAATATACTATAGAGCTAAGCAAAATTGTTGTTCTAATTTAACAAACGATATCTAATATCTTTGAAAACGTCTTTTGTATATTTGATTGCAATATATACTAATTAAACTAGTTCGCTATCAAATATGCGAAAACAAATTTTAAATTTAACAAAGAGCGCTATTTGTTATTAATCGAATTTCTTTCGATTACTTAAAAAAATAACTAAATCGAGAAATTTAATATTGTTATATATTGATTTCTCGATTTTGAGCAAGCTATTTCTATAGACTTCGTTAAGACGTTCGCGATTCTATTGATTTAACTCGTGAAAAAATACATTATAATTGTCGCTATTGTTGCTAAGATTTCGACGAAACAATAAACAATAAATAGATTTGAACTACTTATAATAATTAAGTTTCTCAATTAACTTATTTCGTTTCTTAGTTAGTATATTAACTATTTTCTTTTATATTTTGTTTTTAGCTTGTTTTATATTTCGTTTTTTTTGTAGACTCTCGCAAATAATTCGAACTTTGTTCAAATTTGTCTCTAATTGTACAATTTTTTCGTTTCGATCTTTTTTATATTGTATTAGATATTGCATACAAAAATAAACGTTATTAATATATTCGAATTAATATGCGAGATTTTTAATTACATTTTTAACGAAGTCGTCGCTATATAAAAGTTTTGCGAAATTTTCTTAAGTCTCTCGTCAATAACAATTGAAATCGAAGAAAGACTAATAAAATAAAAATCGATTGATTTTGATTTTAGTTTTACGTCTAAACTTTTTAATAAATAAAAATAGCATATTAATATTTTCAAGAAAGTTATTACTAAGTTCGATTGACTCAAAATTTTCAAAAACAAGTGCGAATAACGTTCGCAATTGTAACTCTAACAATAACAAAGTTTTAATATTTAATTAATAGCGAAATCGATCTTAAGATATAACGCTTTTACGAAATTTAAAATTAGAAAAAAATATTTGACTCTTTATAACGAAATTGCAACACGTTGTAATAATAGATTTGTACAAATATTGTAAATCTTAATAATTATAAACGATAACAAAGTAGTGAGTAAAGATATAAATTCAAATAGAACACTTCGTTTAAATACGTTTGCTTTATTCGAATGTTATATATTTTATTTTGTTTGATTAATTTAATAAATATTAAAACGAAATTATCGATATTGAAAACAAGTGTTGCTCAAATATTGTATTGCGTATTGAATTCTACGCAAAATTAAAAAATATTGTTTAAAAACAACAATATTGCAATATAAATGTCGATTCTAGCAAACTTGCTTGTTTATTTTAGCAAAATTACTAAATTGTAGTCAAAATAATTTGTCGTTTATTCTTTCTAGTAGATTTACTATTTTTCTCGTGAAGCTTCTTTCAACTTAGCGTAATAAAAATTAGAGAATACTTGCTCAAAAAGTTAACAAAATTTATTATCGTTAAGTTGTACGTCTTTTTTAGAGATATTTATTGTCGCGACTTAATTACGCTTCGCAAAGCGTCTATTTTAGTAATTCTATATCTAGAACTACTTTAATAGTTCTATATTTAAAATTGCTTTAATAACTCTATATTTAAAGTACGTTTCAAAGAAAAAAAAGTTAGCGAATATAAATATTTTTAAAATACAATTCGCAAGATCGTTTCTAAAGAAATAGCTAATATTATATCAAAATTAGAGCTTTAATAGCTAATATATAATTGATTGACAAGAATACTAGCTATGCAAAACTAATTATATATAGAAAATAAATATAAGTACTATAAATATCAAGACACTAGACGTTACTCGTAGTATATTCAAGACTAAAGAGTGGAGATTCAAAAAATAACTAGAGAGCGAAGCCTATCTAGCCTAGAATTGTAACATATTTAAATAGACTAATTTTGTTGTTAATACAATAAATATATAGTTATTGTTGCAAAATTATTTATTTTTTGTTAATTTAATTTGTTAAATTTCGAATAACAAAGTATTTATTACATTAATAAAAATAATAAAGTACTAGTAATTAAATTGTCTAATTTTAAAGACAAAGAAATAAACTAATTGTTCGAGTCGATTTTTTTTTAAAATTTATAATTCGATTCGAAAGTTATATTTAATTAGATTAAGTTTTAATCTAATATAATTAGTATTTTTATAATTTATACAATTCGATTTTAATTATTAGAATCGAACAATTAATTTACAAAGAAATAAGATTTTAATTTTGTTAAATTTTTTTTTGTTTAATATTGATAACAATATTATTTAAGACAATAGATAAATAATTAATATACATTTTATATTTATTAAGATAAGATTTTATTTTAGATATATTAATTGTTGTTTTTTCTTTATTGCAATATTTGTATTAAATAAGATTAAATAATTTGTTTTACTATTTAATATAAATAGTAAAAACTATCTAAAGTATTATATCTACTTTAGATAGTATATTATTTAAACTAATTGTTCGAGTCGATTTTTTTTTAAATTTATAACTTAACTTAAAAGTTATATCTAATTAAATTAAATTTTAATTTAATATAGTTAGTATTTTTATAATTTATACAATTCGATTTCAATTGTTAGAATCAAATAATTAATTTAATATTATTAATAGTTTAAATATAAAATTAAGATAAAATAGTGCAATTAAAATAAAAAAATTAATATCTTTGCAAAGATAAAACAATAAATGTGTTTGCGTTAACAATAATAGAAAGACGCTAAATCTAATATAATATTATTTGAGATTTACTTAAGTAGCGCGTTATTTATATATATAGATTAGATTTTTTCTTATTTATAATAATTACAATTAAAGATTGTAACTTATTTGTAAATAACTAATATTAGCAAACATTTATAAATAGCAAATATAATTTATATTTAAAATTACATTTAAAATTATATATCGACGTTCTCGTGTATTTTATGTTTTTATATTTTAATAACAATTTAAGATTTATACAATTTTCTTAGAACAATACTTTTTTAATTGCAAATTATTATTATCTATATTGTTGTTATAATAGAATACTATTAATAATTTTAACTTGTACTAGATACGTCTATATTAATTCTAATATACTAAATTCTAATTATAATAATTTAAACACGTATAACTTTTATTATAATAAATACATTCAAGTTTTCTATTATATATATATTAACTTTGCGATAGATTTATATAGTTAATGCTAACTTTTAACAATATATATTAATGTTTAGACAATACAATAATAAGATTCGAATTACATTTATTAAGTTGCATATATAGTAAAATATAAGTACAAATTTATTCGACAACTTAAATATTGTTAATTAACACTTATTAATTGCAATATATATGTTAACTTCTTTTTTAAATATAAATATATATATAACAACAAAGCAACAATAAGTTTAATAAATTGTTCAAAATAATTTAACGCTTATAGTTAATTGTGCAATTTCGAATTTATTTGCGATTTAAATATTTTAATCTTAACAATAGATTTTCTATATTTAAGATTTTTTGCGTTTGCTAAATAATTATAGTTAAATTTATATATATTGTCAAATTTAGCAATAATAAAATCGAAACAAGTTAATAATACAAAAATGCAATTCAAAAAAATATATTTTATACTAATTAATATAACAATCTTTTAAAGTATTATATTTTGTTTAAAAATTAAAGAGCAATTAACTTCAAATATAAATTAAAGTAAATACTTAAACTTTAATTATAAAAATAATTGTTATAATTTTAATAACTAATAAAGTTAAATTTATTAACAATTAAATATAACAATTTTGCAATAATATAAAATGTATTGCGTGCATTTATATATTTGTTATTAATACTTGCAAGACTTATTGTAATAATTTATATAATACAAAGTTTTGTTTTGTTTTCGACAACAAGTTTTATAAATATATAAATATATACTTAAATCTTTTGCAATATTTTGACAACAATATCTTTATATATAATTTGATATATTTAAGTTGCGCGACGTATATCTATATTGCAACAACTAGCAAAGCTCGTCGATTACTATTATTAAATATTTAATTTTTGCATTTATTACAATTGTATTTACTAAAAATATTATTGTAATCTATTTGTTCAAATATACTTAATATATTTGCTATATTTAAAACTATAAATAAAAATAACAACAAAACTAACTAAAGTAAAAGAATCGACAAAGATAATACAAACGCAAATTGATTAATATTGTTATAAATTTAATATATATCTTTAACAATAATTGTACGTAGTAATTAACAAAAGTATATAAATTAATTAAATTGCATCGAGTTTGTACAATATTTAATTTCTTCGCAATTAAAATATCGAAATCTCTAGTAATAACTTTACGTTAAATATAATTGTTTTTATTAAATAAGATATAATTAATCGACGCAATGCAATTTTAAAAGACTAACTAGAATTAAGCTAGTATTGTTAAACAAAGATCGAGATCGAAATTATAAAATTATTCGCACTATATTATTTAGCATAATTTGACGCTTTTATTACTTAATAATAACAATATTATTTTGCTTTATATTAATACGTATTGCGATTTTCGAACGCAATTTGTGTTTACGCAATATATAATATCAAGTTACAATAAAGTTAAGCAATACGTAATTGCATTGTTGTTATATTGTATTTTATAATATAATCGAACAAAGTATTAGAGACAAGATTGTATCAAATTGCAAAAATAGTATTTATTTAGATTTAATACTAAAAAATTAAGTTATTAATACTAGAAGATAATTAATATTACTTAATAAACTATTTGTGTTTCGCAAATTAATTGCTTGAGCAATGTTACGCTAGTACTTCTCGAAGAGATATTAGGGTAAGTTATACTTTAGAGAGATTTATAGATGTCTTTAAGCAATGCAAGCAATTACTTGGTAACAAGAATTTGCAATTATAGACAATTTCTATATTTAATAAATCTTAGAAGAGATTCGATAAATTAAAGTAACAATAAGTAAAAATCTATAATAAGTTAAACACAATTTATAAGAAAGTCGCGTTCGAAAGCTATATATCTTTTTATTATTGAAAGTTTAAGATGTTTAAAATAGTTAAAATCTTAATTATCTTAATTATCTTAATTAAAATTTAAGATATTTAAGAATTAAATTATCTTAATTATTTTAATTTTGTTAACAAATTTTCTTTTTTTAATTATTTTGTAAAGAGCGATGTGCGACGACTAGTATATATTAGCACGCGACTCGTAATATTATCTTTTCTCTTTAAAAATATTTGTTTCGAAATTATTTATTCTTTTTTTATTATATTAACGAAGCTAACTATTGAGCAACGTCGCAATTCGATTGTTGATTATTGCTATAAATATACTTCTATCTTAATACGTTCTTGTTGAGCTTATATATTGTTTGACGTATTTTGTTAAATAAATCGAAAATATCTTAAGTGTAAGAAATGTTATTAAAAGAATCGAAAATATAATCTAGCTCTTAATTATCAAAAAATAGATAAAACTATAAAGAAGACTAAAAAGCTAGATAATAAAATAACAAAATTGTATCTAAGAATTGCGCGTAAAACAAAATAAAAAAAATACTAACTTTGTTGTTTAAAAAATATAAAGAATGTCAAGTCGAAAAATATTCTAAAAATCGAAAAAGATAAAAAAAAAATTAAAAAAACTAAGAAGATACTCGAAGTCTTATTTAATACAAATATCGATTTATCTTTATTTGCTCTCTTGTCTCTTAGTGCTTTGTCTTCTCTTATAAGTAATTTTGTTGTTAACAAAATTGTCGTAGCTTGTTAGAACAATTCTTTAGATTTTTAAGTAACTTCTATATATTCTCAAAAATAAAATATTCTTTCTACTTAATAAGATACTTTTGATTTTTTTATTATAAAATTTTCTTAATCTTAAATTGTTTCTCTTTCTATAAATAGAAATAAAAGATATTTTATAAAGATATAATTGAATTTGCTAATTTCAACAATAAAATATAAAATACTAAAAATACTTTAATATTTTTAAATAAATCGAGTTTGTAATTAATTAATTTTTTAGTTTGTTTAACAAGAAACAATTTAATTTTAATATAATTTAATTTCTTGCTTAACTTTTTTGTTTTAAGATTTTTTGTAAAAAGATATATTTTATTTTTTTCTTTTAGCTAAGATATTGTTTTTTGTTTCTTATTTTAATATTTAATTGATTTTTTTGGTATTTTAAAGATGTTGTTGTGTATCTTTTTTAATGTTACTACTCTTTTAATAATTGATTGCGCAAATAAATACGTATATTTTTTCTTAAAGAGATTTGATTTCTTGTTATAATTAACAAAAAATAAAGTTATTTTAGTAATATTCGAAATCTTTGTATTAAATATTAGTTGTACTATAGATAAAAGTAATATTTAATTATTGTAAGTATTGTTAATGTAGTATCTCAAATATTGCTTAAAACTTTAATTTGTTCTTTTTGTCTAATTATTTGTAATTAAATAATAGACAATAGATATTCGAAGTTTTGTATCTAATATTGAAAGAAGCGTTTTTTAATAATTAGACGTAAAGAGCTTGTCTCTATTATTAATTAATCTCTTAAATATATTGTAATATTGTATAAATTAATTTAATATAATATATTCTAATTGTTTTGCGATAAACTTCTTTTTGTATACAATAATATATAAGTATTTAATAAGCTTATTAATTATTATTAGTATCAAATTATATTTGTCTTTAATTGCAAGATTTTTCGATTTAAGCAATTTAATAATAAAGTTTATTGTAACTTTATCTTATAGCAATTTAGATAATTCTTAATATTAGATTTTGTTATAACTTGTATATATATTAAATTTGTTTTATTAATAGCTAAAATATTGTTTAATATATATTTTGACAACTTGTCTTATTTGTAGAAACTAATAATGCTAGCGTAAAAGTTAAAGAATTTTTGTTACTTTTAAATATTTTTGCAATAATTTATTATAATGCTCTTTTATATATTTATCGATTTTATCAATAAATATTTAAAGTTTTTCTTTTGTTATTAGAAATTTTTTTGTATTATTTTAAAATATTTGTAGTATAGTATTTAGCTTATATTTATTTGCTAATAATAATTTGTTTTTGTTAATCTTAAATATGTTATAATTAAACAATTTCTTTATTTTTATATAATTACTTCTTTTATTAAGTACGTTTGCTTTATTATTATTTTTGTTTAAAATATATTGTATTTTAAATTTGTATTGTTTAAGTTTTTTTAATTATTGCACTTGTCTTTTGTTTAGCTATTTAATAGTAATAAAGTATACAAGATTTTTATAATTTGTAAGAATTGTAAGTTTTAACAATTTTTTTATATATATTTTTTATAACTTTAAGATAATTATTATAGCAAGTAGTCTTTTATTATAAACGTTATAGTTTTGTTCGATTAACAAAAGTTTTCTTAAAAAATATATTATTAAATATTATATATTTTTATATCTTTAATTGAAGCATATATTAATAACTAGATTTAATATATCAATTTTAATCTTATTTAACAATCGCGAATTGTATATTTTTAATATTAATTTCTTTAAATATTTTAATTTAAAATCTTAAAATAATTTTTTTTTGTAAGTTTCTATAATTATAACGTATTTTTCTTTGTAAGATTTGTTAATAATATTGCGTTTATTAAGTAAATTTTAATAAATTTTTTGTTATAGTTTATAAAATTTAAAAAAGATTGTACTTTTTTAATATTTGTTAGTAATTTTTATTTTTTAATTGCTTGTAACTTTTTAAAATTTATATATACTTTATATTGTTTAACAACAAATTCGAAAAAAAAAAAAAAATTTTAATAGAATTTGCATTTCTTTAACTTAAAATATAAATTTTTTATATTTAAATATTTTAATACTTTAAAGATATAATTAATATATTTTTTTTAAATTTTTAAATAAATTATAATGTTGTTTAAGTATGTTATAACAAATTGATTCAAATATTGTTATAATATATTATTAATTATTTTTTAATATATTGTTAAGATGTTTGTAAATTCGAACAATATTATTGTGTATTTATATAATTTATATTGTATATAAAAAGCTATTTTTTACTCTTTCTTTGTTTTTATTTTAATTTAATTGTATACTTTTTGTAAATTTAGTTTAATAAAATACTTTGCTTCGAATAATTAATTTTGAAGTTTGCTAATATTAAGTAATAAATATTAATTCTTAATTGTAATATTATTTAGCTTTTAATAATTAATATATAAATAAAGAATTTTATTCTTTTTTAATACAAAAAGAATTAAGTATTTTGTTTATAATTAAGATTTTTTAATAAATTTTTTTTGTTTTTTGCTAGATATTTGCGAAGTACTTCGAACTTTTTTTTAAATAAAATATATATAAATTCAAATATAAGTTGCTTGTCTAATTTAAATTTAAATTTATAATTTTACAATTAATATTTACAAAAAATCTTTGTTGTTTTCTTTTTTTAAAATAGATACTCTTAATTGTTGTATATTTGTAATACATGCTTTAGCAATTTCTTTATTATATTAAATAGTTTAAGACTTTCAAAAGATTTGTAATTTTTTTTACTTATTTTGATTTTATAATTCGACTAATCTTTGTTAATACTTATTAAATCGAACTTTGTTTAATTGTTTTTTTGCAAAAATATAAATTTGTTGTTTGCAATTAATTTTCGACTTAATCTCTTATCTATTATCGAATGTTATTAATATATAAATTAAATATAAATTACGTAATTATATTGCGCAAATCTAAGTACTTGTATATTTTAATTAATTTCAAGATTATACTACTTTAATTAAAATATTTTTAGAACAATATTATAAATAACTATTTCTACTATATTAAAAATTAGTTTCTTGTAATATTGTTAAATAGCTATCAATAATAATTTTGTTTTTTTATCTATTTTTTATTTTTGTTAAGTAATAAATTTTTATCTATAATTATTAAATTGTATATATTAGACTTCTTTTAAGTAAAATATTCTTCTCTCTTAACAAAAGCTCTAGTTATAAAATTATCTATTGTACTAGAATTAACTATTGCGATAAATTGACAATTGTTAATTTTAATTAATATAATAAAATATTGTGCGTATATTGTTAAGTTTAATTGCTATTGTTAAACTAATATATTGCATTTCTCTAATATACTTTTTATTAAAAAATTTGAATTTTTTCTTGTTTTAATGTTGCGATTTTTGCTTTAAGTGTTTGTTTACGCTAAACTTTCTTTTTATGCTAGATTAATAACTTTAATTTTCTAAAGAATTAGTTAATTTTTTTTTGTTTTTTAAATAAGTTTAGTATAAGTTGTTATAGCATTTTGTTCAATTAAGTATTGTATATTTCTTTGCTTTCTTTATTTTTTTTTAGAATAAACTTATATTACTTAGTTGTTGTTTAATTTTATTAAAAATTTCTCTTTCTATAATAATATTGCTTTCTAGCGCTTTCTCGCATTTATTTACAATTTAATTTATCTATTGTTTCTTCAATAAACTAGCTAAAGTCTCGAGATATTTCATAATATTGTCTAAGTATTTGTAAATTTTTTTTTAGCTATATTTGTTATCTAAGTTTGTTGCTAAATAAAAATATAATATTTTTAATTGTTTTGCTTTTATAGTTTTATTAAGTATTTAATTGATTTCTTGCGTAAATACGAGTATTTTGTTTAATAATATTTTATCTAGAACTTTTTGTAATTAATTTAAGCTTTTTATTAAATAGTAGTTGTTGTTCGATCTAGTCTTAAGAGTGTTTGTCTTTATATTAATTTGCTTCTTAATATTGTTCTAGCTATTAAATATTTCTCTTAATATAATATTGATTTGTTGGCGATTTATTAAGTTTTGTAATTAATAATCTCTTGCAAAGTAGTTCGATTTCCTATATAAATAGCACGTTTTTTGAAATTTGTTATTTTGCTTTTTTTTTAAATTTTTCTCTTTATATTGTTAAATAAAATTTAGTTTTATAGATGCAAACTTACAATAGTTTAAATTACTATACTTTTAATTAAAACAAGATTTTTTTTGTTAATATTTAATTGTTAATTTAAAAAAGATTTCTACTTTTTCTTAAAATTAATTGTATTTTTTTTATAGTTTTTTTATATAGTTTGTTGTCGAAATTAATAATTACTTTAATAAAATCAAATATGTTGTTAAGAATTTTTCTATTATATATAATTTTGTTCTTTAGATTGTTTTTAAAATCTTGTCGAAATATTGTTATAAATACAATATTATTTTATTTAATTAAATTAATATATTTTTGAAATCTAATTGCGTAGTTTGTTGCAAAGATTTGTTAAATTAAATATTAAATTACTCTTTTTGCAATTTATTTTTTGTTAAATATTTTAAAGATTTTTCGAAGCTCTCTTTTAAAATTATTGAAGTTTGTAAATATTGCACAAAAAAATTTGCTATTGTTCTTTAAGTACTTTTGTAAATTTGATTTAAATTAATACTAAACTCTTCTTCTAAAAAAATATTAATACAAAAATCGTCTTTTAATTTGCTAAAATAGAATAGAAGATAAAATAAATATTTATTTGTATAAATTAGTTCTTTAGATTAATACAATCTTTATAATAGATATTAAGTTTATTAATTTTGATTTTGTCGTCTCTTATAATCGATAATTGATATAATATTGATAAGTTAGTATTCGAAATAGAAGCGCGTTAACTTGATATAAATATTCTTTAAATATTTAAAGTGTTACGCTAATACTTTTTGAAAAAATATTAGAATAGATTGTGCTTTAAAGAGATTTATAGATGTCTTTAAACAATGCAAGCAATTATTTGATAATAAGAGTTTGTAGCTATAGATAATTTCTATGTTTAATAAATCTTAAAAGAGATTCGATAAATTAGAGTAACAATAAGTAAAAATCTATAATAAATTGAATACAATTTATAAGAAAGTTGCGTTCGAAAGTTATATATCTTTTTATTATTAAAAGTTTAAGATATTTAAGATAGTTAAGATCTTAATTATCTTAATTATCTTAATTAAAATTTAAGATATTTAAGAATTAAGCTATCTTAATTATCTTAATTTTGTTGATAGATCTTCTCTTCTTAATTATCTTGTAAAGAACGATGCGCGACAACTAGTATATATTAGCATGCAACTCGTAACAAGCAATATAATTGTATTATTTATTTAAATTTGTTTCTATTTAATATATTCTATATAGTAATTGCTCTTTATAACAAAAGATCAAAAACACATTTGTTTATTCGCTATAAATTGATTGTAACCAACTATATAAATATTACTTTGCAACAATATTACAAAAGAGCAAGATTTATATATTAATTAATAATTTTATTTAGACGAATATTCTTCTAATTGTATTAAAGAGATAATAATAAATTAATCTTAAAAAATAAATTTATTTTACTTAATTTGTTTATTGATATAATTTAATATTTTAATATATTATTAATTATTGTCTTGTATATTGCATTTCTTTTATAAATTTAATTTCTTAAATAAACGTCAACAATTTTGTTACTATTTTTGTTAAAAATCGAAATGCGTATACAAAAATAATTGAAATATATAATAATAAAAATTAATATATTGTTTGCGTTATAATTGCGAAAAAAGATAACGCTACTATTATTAATTAAGATCGACAAGACTTAATATATATAAATATAACAAAAAAATTAATTTACTTGCTTTATAAGACAAGCTTTTGTTAATTCTAGTTATATACTAGTTTATGTTAAACTTTTTATATTTGTTTCTTTTTTATTAACAGTTTCTTTTGCAACTCTTTGTGTCTCTATATAATAATAAAGATAATTTTTGCAACTTTATAGCAAACTTTATTAAGATTAAACAATTAATTAAAATTTAAATAGATATTAAGTATTTCGAACAAGTTGTTTTTAAATTCAAATTCGAACATACAATATATTCGAACATTAATATAATAACAAACTATCTTATTATTTTTATTTAGTAATAAATTTGTTATATCGCTATTTTTGCAAACAATAACAAAAGAGTGTATGCTAAACAATTAATTGCAACAACAAAATTAAATACTTAAATATAATACAAATCTTAATATCTTTGTTTTTAATATTTTAGTATAAGCAAAATAATATAAGATTTATAAGATAAAGAGTGCAAATTAAATATTGCAAATTAAATACTATAATATAAGAATTGTATTTAAAGTTTAAAAAATAAAGATTGCAAAATATTAATAAATATAATTTTAATTGTTTTAAAAGAACGCGTTAAACGCAATGTAATTTGTATTTTATTTATTTTTTATCTATAATATAGAGCGTATTTCGATCAATAATTTGCGTTAATAGCAAGACAAATATATAAAAATAAATATTTGTTTAATTGTATTGCAATTAATATATTGCAACAACAAAAGTATTGCAATTACTTTATTAATATAACAATTATAATTTAACAATACTATTGTTATAAATTGCATATTGTAAAATTTATTTATTTGTATAAATAAACTAGAAATCGAAACAAATAAAATGCAACTATTAATATATATTATTGTTCGCAATAGATATAGAAGACGCTATCGAAATATTTATTGCGTAGTAAGTAATTATATTTGCAATATAACAATTAATTATATTTTATATTAATATTAATTTATAATATATAAAACAAAAACAATTGTAATAATATGTAATTGCAATATATAATATGCGATTAAGATTAATTGTTGTTTACAATATTAAATTTTCTTAAAGATTTGTTTGTTTCTAAGTTGTCTCTTTAATTAGCGTCGAATTGCTAGACGTTTAAAGTTCAAATAAAATATTAATATAAAATTAAATATATTTGACTTCTTGTATTTTAATTATTATTTAATTTTGACTTAAGTAACAATCTTAATTATACAAGAAATTTAAAATAGCGTCTTTGTTGTTTTTGTCTTTATTTCGAACTAATTAGAATTTATTAAGAATTCTCTCTTTTTATACAATATTATTATTAGTTTTAATTTTATCTTTGTTTAATTTAAAGCGCAACTTTGCTATATATTGCTTTTTGTTTTTCTTTTTTTGCTTACAAGCAATTTTATCTTTATATTCGAATTATTTTTAATATTATATATTATTATTTATTACAATAAATACAACACGCTTACGTTATAGATTTGCGTCTTTATTTTTATCTTTATCTTTATTTTTTTAACAATATTATTGCTCTTTTTAGTTACAAGTTTATTTTATATTTATTTCGCTTAATAGTTAAGAGCGTTTCGTTTATATTTACTACTTTGTAATTTCAAAAATTAATTAAAATACAATAATAAAAAAAAGATAATAATATTATTAAAATTAATAAAATTGCTTAAACTAAGTTTAAGATTTTTTTTAATAATATTATACAAACAAATCTAAAATTAATCAAATAAAAAGATACAAAGAACGCATAATATATTTGTAAAATTTATATATAGCAATTATTTTGTTCGAATTAATTTTACAATATATATTGAAAAAGAGCGACAAAGCTATCTATTGCGACAATATTGTTAAAACTAAATAATACAAATTTTACGCAACAAAATTAATATACTATATAAAGAGTTTGCGTATATTATATATATACTTCTAATTAAAACTAGTAAACAAAATACAATAACAACAATTAATAAGATTTATTTAACAATTAAAAGATTTGTTTTAAAATAATTAAAAATAATAAAAGTTACAAATATAAAAACAAAATTATTGATTATATTTAATATTAATAACGCATCGCTTATTAATATATATATTATACTTATAAATTTACTATATTACAAAAGACAATTTAAAAAGACAAACAATTTATAAAATTTATTCGAGATATATATATATAAAAGTAAAATTTAACAATAAGTAATTAATACTTTTAATAAATGCAAAATAGTCTTGTTATATAATATTTTAATACAACAAACAAATATTTTTGCAAAAAAGATATAGCAAAGAGCTCGAACAATAAATTAAAAATTCGACAAAATTAATATATACAATAACTTTAAGTACACAAAAGAAAAAAAAGACAAATATACAAACAAAAAGACTAAATTAAGATTAATAACAATATTTTTAATATTTAAAAAGCTTGATTTTAAGAAAAGATTATTAATACAAAACTTGTAACAATTTAATATAAATTAAATTTTTGCAATTAAGATTGCAAAGAAATTAGAATTAAACTAAACAAATATAGAGATGCGTTAAGAATTAATATAGCAAAATCTACTAGTTGTATTAACTTGAATTAGATTGAATACGCACATTTGAAATCAATTATTAAGTGTTTATTTATTAATAAACAATAAAAAGATTGTCGCTTTTTATAATTAATAAACATATTATTATTTATAAAGTTTAAATTGAAAAAAACAATAATACAATCAATTAAGTCTATATTTAAGAACAAAAGTACTACGACAAACAATATTTAAATTTTGAAAAATATCTTCTTAAAACAATTTTATATTAAGAAGAACAATTTTAGTTATTAAATTTATTTGCGTTTTGTGTTTGACAATTTTAAAACTTAATTATATATACAATTTGTCAAAATATTGTAATATAAAATCTTAAATTATTTGTTCGATTGCTTTAATTAAGTTTTGTTTAAACTAAATTTGTAATATTTGCAACTAAATATACTTTAGCTTATATATAGAATTTATTAAGATAATATAGATATATTCGATTTATTAACACTTTAATATATTATTAATAGATAAAATTATTAATAAAAAGTAATATAATTAAAGAACTTTTAAGTATTGAAAAAACTAATTGTTTATAATTATTAATCTTGTATTGTAAGATTTTTGATTTGTTAATTGTAAAGACAAAATGTATTTTTAAATTAAATCAAAAATTTGCAAAATTAACTTAATTATTAGATTGTTAACAAACAAAATAGTTAAATACAAGTGCTAAAAAAAATAAGCAACAAACTTTATATCTTTTTAATATTAATTTTGTCGAAAATGCAATTATTTGCGTGCAACAAAGAGTAAGAGAATTATCGCAACTTCTATATTTATATAGAGATCTATTTTATATTGCAATATATTGTTAAATACGCAAACATTAAGTTGTTGCAATATACGCTTCGACAAATTACAATTATTTTTTAGTTAAATACAATTAATATCTCTAAATATACGCAAACACTATTATATATATTTTATGTTATTAATATGTTAACAATCTTAATAAGATTGTAACAAATTATATTACAAAACAATCTCGTAAATTTGTGCAATAAAGAAAATATTAATTTTGAGACAAATTGTTTGTTAAAGTTGTTAAACAATAGCTTGAAGATATTTTAATATAATTGCATTTATTTTTCTAAAAACAACAATATTTTTTTCGAAAATTAGATTTTTAACAATTTATATTTTATAAACTTAAAAAATTTTATTAAATTTATATTTAAAAAATCAAATTTAAACAAATATTTGTCAAAAATTTTCGTAAAGAAGATCTAGAACATAATTAAAAATTTAGTTCAAAAATCTCTTATACAACTTTATACAAATTAGAATTGCTTCTTTTTTAACTTTGTGTTCAATTTATATAACAAGAGTCTTGTAGCACTAAGCAAGAATATATTTAAATATAACAAGAAATAAATTGCGAATGCAATAACAATTAATTTTATACAAGACAAAATTAATAACGTTTTGCTATTTTTTGTTTTAAATATTAATAAGCTTAATACGACAAAAGTGCTAGATAATCTTACTTTGTTTGCAAAAATAATAAATAACTAATTAGATATATTTGTTAATTAATAAATGCAAATAACAAACAACAAATTAAATAAAGAAAACTTATTTTTGTAAATAATTGTCTTTAAGATTTAACGTATTAAAGCAAAAATATTAGTGTGTCTTGCAATATTGTAGAAGTACATACGTTACAATTTATACAATAATAAATATTAAAAAACAAATATAGGTTTTAAAGACAATTATACGATATTATAAACTCTAGTTTTGAAGTTATTGTAATAAGACAAATTGTATTGCGCGATTTTATACAACAACTATTTGAGAAATTGTTTTAACACTTTTCTCTTTGCTCAAAAACGCATTTTTGATAATACGAGAAACGCAACAATTATATTTAAGAGTATCTCTTATAATATTTTACGTTTTTTGTCTCTTATTATTTTATTTTGTTTGTTATTAACTTTAAATACTTTAACTTGATTTAACAATTAAATTATCTCAATTTAATTAAATAATTTTTTATATTTGTTTAACAATACTATTATCTTAGTTTTGTTTATTATTTTTAATATATAAGTATTAATTGCAATTGCGTTCTTTCGAATTTAGACAATATTACTAGAAGCAACAATAAATTTATTAATAATTGCGTTTGTTAATGCAATTTGCAACAATAAAAATACACTTTTAACAATTGCGTAAATATTAAGTGTTGCAATGCTTAAACTAGAATTTGTCAAACAATATATAACAATAATAACAATGTTTTTGTTTGTATCGAAATTAAGTTGCAAAATCTAATAAAGATACAATATTAAATATTGTTAAATAATTAAATACTACAAGTATCTTAACAATATTGCAATATATTTTAAGTAATATAAATCTTTTTGAAACTTTTAAACAATTTTTAGTTTTTGTTTAGTTTTTTAACTATTTTAGATTAACTATTTTTTAGTTTTCGAAACAATTGTTTTCTTTTTGTTAATTTTTTTTGCTTTAAACTTCGATATTTTGACAATTTTATTATATTTCTCTATTTATTTTTTTTGTTGTATGTTAAAGATTTTGCAATTTAGATTTATAATTAATAATTTAATTCGATTGCTAACAATATTTTAACAACAATTTCAAATCTCGAATATCTTATCTTTATTGTTGTTTATATTTTAACTTTTTTCTATAATAGATATAATCTTATTGCAAAATCTATATACTTTAATTTATTTTGTATCGACAAATTGTTGTAATAAGATTTTGTTTTTAATATAATTTTCGAATTTAACTAAGTTTTCGAATATATTGTTTAATATAATTATTGAAGAGAAATAGTAAATATGCAATTTAAGAAACAATTTGCGTACTTTGTTTTGTTTTTATTGCAATAATTTTTTTCGAAATTAATAAATCTTAAACTTATTTCTTTTTATATTGTTGTTTAGCACTATATATAATTTTATTTTTATACTATAATTAGAATTATATATAATATAGCAATAGATAGATTTTTAATAACTTAACGTTTTGTAATTCTTATTATCGAAAAACTTTAATAAATGCTTGCAAAAACATTTGTTGAAATTAGAATTTATTAAATTTTATATATTGCAATTAAAATCTTAATATCTTTTTAAATTTGTTTATCTTTTGCTTAATATTTAAAAATTATTTATTGTATTGTTTTGCGCTATATATTTTTTAACTTTAAGCAAAATCTTTATCTTTTTGCATTAATTAAAATAAAAAAGAATAAAATAAGTTTGCAAAAGTTTGTATTGTATAATATGTTTTAAATATTATATTATTTAAGACAACAAATTTAGAGATAATTATTAAAAAACTTTTCTAATATTAGAGTTGTTTATTTTAAGTTTGTAAATTTTTGTTGTTATTAATATTAAAAAACTAATGCAATTATTGTTTAAAATTTCGAATTAATTAAAAGATCTTGTTTTGTCGCTTTTTGTTATAGAGTTAAAAAAGAGTATTATTTATAATACAAATTTTAACAAATAATTTAGCATAATTATTTAGAATTTAATTAATTTTACAATTTGCAAAATCTTTATAATAATATTTATAAAAATAATAGTTTTAAAAATATTATAAGAGTTGCTAGTATTATATAATAAAACGTATTAAAGATTTGTTATATTTTTTTTTGCAATCTAGAGTTTAGCGATTTAAATATAAATTTTTGATCGATTCAATAAAATTTTTACAATATATATACTTTTTAAGAAATAATATCGATTTATAATATTTGCAAGTATTATTAAATCTAAAGTAATTAAATTTGTATTAAAAGACAATTTAATTAATAGTTTTATATATAATATTTCGAAATTATAGTATTTAGATCGAAATTTTTGTTACTTGTTGTATAGATATAGCTTGTCAATATTTATTATACACAATTAATCAAAGTAATTAAATTTACTTAGTACATTGTTTTTGAAATTCTTAAATAGTGCTATTTCTAAATTAGTAAATACTACAATTATATATAAGTAAATTCTCTTCTTGTTTTTTGATTTAAAATTAGTATAAATATATATATTGTATATAAATTTATCTTGCTCTATATGCTTTCGACTTTCTTTATTGTTGCTATTATTGTTTAATACAAAGAGACAATAATTTCGAATTTGCGTTAGCATTTAACATTGTTGCGTCTTCAAAGTTTTAAATAATATAATAATTAATATTGCTTTCGATAAATTATATATTAATAATATTGTCTAAAAGATTAAACTTTTGTTAAAGCTAATTTTAATATATAAAATTATATTGACTTAATTTATTAATAGAGTTCAAATATATTAAATTTGTTGCAATTTAAATACAAAGTTAAATTAATTTTAAATCTTCTTAGTTATAAAGTTGTTTATAATATGTTTGTTGTTATGCGTATATTTAGCGTTGTAAACAAATATTGCGTTATTATTTTTTTTGACGTTATTAAAATTGTAAATATTGTCGAAATTGTTAAGAGACTTAAACTTGTTATTATATTTAAACTTATTGCTTTGTTTAAATTGATTATTTTGCGTATCTATATTTCTATTAGCAAAGAAAATATCTTTGTTGTTATTGTTGTTTAAGAATATCGCGAAGTTAAACTTTGTTATTAATATAAATGTACGTTATTATTAACGCAACTATTGTTATTTTTAATTAAGATTAATTTTAATAAAAGCTATAAAATTACAAATTGCATTATTAAACAAGCAAAAATATTAATTTATTGCAAAGAATTAACAATCTTTTATTGCTTTTATTTCTATATTAAAATCGCATTTTTACAAGTTTATTACAATTAATGCATCTAAAATATGTTAAATTGCATTTAAAAATTCGTCTATCTACATAAACTTATTAATCAAAAATAGACAACAAAGACGATTGCTAAATTGACTAAATAATAGTTGAATTTTAACATTAAAAACAAGTCAAAAAAGAATAACAAATTAAAGAAATATTGTTTCTAAAATTATGTATATATAATATAGTATAGCGAATAGAGCAAAAGCAAATGTATCGTCAAATTGGACGCTTTAATTGACAACAATAATAATAAAATAATAATTGCGTCGCAAAGATAAATGTAAAGAAAAAAAAATTGTAACGCATCGAAAATATATAGGCGACTCGCAAAATAATGCGATTTGACTAAAAATATAGAATTTTGGACTCAAACGTGTCGTTAGAAGGCTGCTTGTTAGTCGCCAATCCAAAGAGGTTTGGCGCGACACGTCTAAGAACTAAGGCAATGGCGCGCGCCTATCTATTTGGAGCTCATCTTCGCTCGTAGACCATGAACAACATCAAAGAGTCTGCCAACAACCAAAGGAACGACATAGATCAACGTTTATACGATAACAAGTCGAGAATTCTAGAAATTCTAGCCTATAAAGAAAGCGTCTTTGAGACTTTCCGACTCGAAACCAGCGTCAAACTTGATGTTCCAATTCCTTTCCGTGAGCGTTCCACAAAAAGCGGCCTGGCTTTAGTAGTGTCTTTTCATACAGACCCCGCTTAATATGTACTGAAGTCACGGCAACCACATGAACGCGTACGTAAAAGGCAAACTGTATACTCGAAAGATTAGGGAAGGTCGAACTACGCCGCAATGGAGTCTGCCACAAGCACGGTTGAAGAGCAACGGCTCGAAAACATTAGACGTAACAGGGCACTCTTGAAGGACATGGGCATTCATAAGGAAGTTCTATTCGGCGATACCAAGGCTGCTGCCAATCGACCAACCAAAAGGCGGAAAATTGAGTCCGTAGCGCAACCGTCACGTTCCTCAGCGCGCATCTCATCAGCAGCATCGAAACCAGCATACGTAGATCGAAGCTACAAACGTAGTGCTGGAACCCACGGAAGGCGAACAAGTCACAGCAAAAGCAAAATCAAGAGCAAACATGAAATTGCGGAACCTAGTATCGAGAAAACAGACATCAACGCCTTGCCCCAAAAGGATGTGGACGTTCTGCGTGCCGGATGGGCGAGCTGGGAGGCTACAGCGCCACCTCCAACACGAGACGAAGAGGCAGTGTTCCACTTTTCCGGTCAACCGTTGTTCGTGCCTAACAAATCTCCGGAAGAGATGATCCGAGAGGGCTGCTTTGGCGGCTCGTACTTCCGTCCTCTGTATTCCAGAAAACTTGACGTTACAATTTCGGACGATTGGCGTGAATTGCCTGCAGCGTGGGTTTCGGGACTCGATGTCAATACGTGGGTGGCTTCTCCCAATTACAACCCAGATATTAATAAGTACAAAGTCTCCTGCGGCCAGTCCATTGAGGAGTGGGAAGCAGCAGGCTGGATTAACCATACATACGAGGATGGTTCCAATGGTATTGCAGGTTCTTCATGGGGAGAAGATGCGAAGATGACGAACGGCAAATCAGCCGATGGAGAAAGTGTGTAGGGGAGACGGGCCGCTGGAGGAGAATGCTGCTCAAGAAGTATATGGCACTTGGTATCGAGGAAGTCTTTGACGATGGAGAAGACGAGGATCAGGTTGATGTCAGCCCTGTCATGCATCAGACCTGCACTCATTGGGCATTTGAGGTCAGGCAAAACGTATTGGATGAATATTGGAAGATTGGGAAATGAAGACACTTTGATTCATGACCCCGTGGCATATAAGGCCCGAGAAAGGTGCTCTCAAGGAACACAAGAATGAGCCATATGTTGTGACACAGCCCATGCGCTGCTAGGACTAGGTGGTCATTTGCTTTGCGGTCCCTGGTACTCATCAATGCCCTAGGCCTGTTGCTACCTCGTCAGATGCTTCTGGGTTTCCTCAGCTGAGACTGCATCATGTCTTAGACGGTTTCTCTTATGGTGACTCCGCCGTTATGTTACTCCTGTCCCAATGTATTAGAGCTCGTTTTACGCCTCGAATGAGCACCCTGCCAAAAGACCTACTGCCGGCTCAAAACTTTAAGATTCCAAGATGTAGCGCGACAATATTCCGATCAACGTAGGTATCGTCCTTGACGCGCTCAATTCTGCGGCTGCCTATCGTAGAGCACGGGCTCGCGATGTACGAAAAAGATCCGACCCTTAGGACTATGATGTTTGTCCTCAATCGCCTCAAACATAAGAGTTTGCTCCCAATCCTCCACACCAATGATTTCAATGCGTTTTGGATAGCAATTGGGAGTGTTGAATTCGAAAAGATCCAGAGCCTCTAGCCCCAGCCGGCAGCATCCTGCTGGGCATCGACAATTTGTAAGATCCAGTATTAAAACGTCAAGACTCATCGATAAGATCGCATCGACGGATGAAAGCCAGATCTCCATTGTATTATCCACTTTTGACCCGTGGAGCAGAACCCACTTTTCTTCGCTTGTCAGGCGTTCAAAAGAGCCTTTGCCATGAGATGCGTTATAAATGTATTTTTGAATGTTGACGGTGAAAAGATTATCGTAATTGTTACTCGGATCGTCGCGCAAATCGAATGCACAGTCTAGTCTTTTGACTTCCGGCCACGGTAATTTGGGAGCCCAACGGAATTGACGACTGCATGTTGGGCACCTCCTAGTGGAACGAAGAATGTGTTCTTCGAGGAGAAACCGACCTCGGCTGCCTCAGCTCGCATCTGGCGATTCACTGCTCGAAGCGCCCAGTGCGGTCTTCCAAAATCCCAGCCAGAAAATCTACCCATTATAACATCATCGCAACAAATGACAACATTCCCTCGTACTAGCAATAGTTCGAGGATCATGAAGCGGATTTCTTTGGGCAAGTCGAGATACGGGAAGATTTTCGAGCGTCTCTCGGCAGCAAGCACACTGTAATTTTCTGTAATATTGCCACAAACCCGCAGGCTTGACAGAGGCCATTCCAGTTCGGCATAGTGAGTTTGTCGGGTGACTAGACCGGAATGCAACAGGTTAGTGACTTCATCGACAGGATGGTCAAAACCAAGTGTAGTTCGTCGAAGGACGCACGCCTTCCATGGCACCAAATCAGATGGGACAACGAAGGCTTAGACTGGTACACCAGAGGATTCTGGATTTGTCAAGCAGCATAAATCAGAATGATAGACCATTGGGGGTCCATTTCTCAAGCATAGTATCCCCAGATAGCTTAGTTTTGTAGCGCTAGGCGCTAAGCGCTTCGTCGCCTTGATCAGGAAGCCCCATGCCAAGGTCTTGGCAGATCACTCTCAACTTAGCGCGCTGCCCCGAACATTAAGAAGAACGCCGGGCTGTCGTCGCGCTCTTTTCAATCTTTCAATCTCACAAAGTTGATTAACATCGACCACTCCTTTTCTCGCCGAGACTTCAGATACTGTACAGGTGCTCAGAGTGCACCAAGAAGATTTGGACTAGCCTGTTCATCAGATGATAGATCCAGATCGAAAGTCGATGCGTAGGCGGAAGCTGTCTTGCAACACAGCAATTTCAAGTATAACTTGCTGGCAATGACCCTCTGCTATTTAACGTGAAAACCTGCGCTACCTTGTCGAGAGCTCGCAAAGCCATACTTCTGCGTCGATGGGATCGTTTTCTCACACTCGATACGCAAGGTGCAGTCAATTGCGCCTGCAAAGAAGTGACAAGATCAGGCAAATATCCATATTTTTGGCTTCATGAAGGATGCGAGGCGTGTCTTGTTAGCAGGCCTTGACCAGCACCGAGAGGCTCTTTCACATCACTTCGTACTGTCAAAGTACACGATCCGGATATTAGTAGTGGAGGCTAGATACCCTGCTTAGCGTCATACTAACTTACAACGTGCTGGGTAGGAAGTAAGGTACTCTATGGCCAGAGGAGGTCAGCGTCAAGTCGAACTCCAGACTCCCAGCAAGTCTGTACCTGTACAGTTGAAGATCTCCCAGATGTGCCAGAGCATTACACGCACTGATGGTCGCCGTCTACAGGAGCTTGGTGGTTCGATAAGGGTGGCAAGCCGTACCTTTGTTGTGTCTAGATACTGCTTTTCTAAAGTAACAGCTATCACGAAGTTGTGGCTGGTTCCAGGAAGAAGTGATGGATTCTCAAGTGAACGGAACCCCGCAAACACTGCCGGAATACGGGTCCAAAGTGCACCAAGCATGCTTTAAGCGCCGGGGACTTAGGATTCCAAGGATGATAGTAAATTAATCACCAAGATTTTAGACCAGTGCACACTATTCCTTGGCTTACGTTAGTTCTACTCTAAGCCTCTGAGCAATTGTTACAGAATGTTGGGCAAACAGGCATGCATCTCATTGGCGACAGTGGGCGCAGAAGAAAGTCGAAGAAACTAGAGATGCTGATAATTACTTAGTCGCCAGCATTAACAGAGAAGAATACTGGCGACATAGCCTTGAAGACCAATATATGGAGAGACCCAAACTTATAAAAGAGGCCTGTACCTACGGCATCAGCAGAAAATCTGAACATCAGCAATTCCCCCCTACTACAGAATAGCATCAACTGCCTTTGTCGATCACATCTCAGAACGCAAGACAATTCACCTAGCCTCAGACTCGACTCATAGTACCGGCCTTCAAGCAACGAAATGGCAATTCTCAGCCGCACTCTCCTTACCTCGTCCGCGATAGCTATCTTGTCTACCCTTCCAGCTTCGGCACATCCCTCTCAACAACCAGATTCGTTAACCAAGCGACAGGGCACAGGCGGAGCACTTATAGCAATCTTTGCTGGCACCCAATTGAACGGTGCAATCTTCGGCGAAGATCCACAGTGCTGCGACAATAGCTCCGAACAGTGCGTTGTTTGCCAGCAGGATGGAGGCACGTGGCAAGCATGCTGGGACCAGCCTCCCCAGGGTGTTGGTTACTACTGGACACAAGACGACACAAACACCGCCAATTGTCTCATAAACCTCCATTATACTCAGAAGGACGTTTGTGTATCTGTCGCGGGTAGCGAGTGCGAGGCCGGCAAGGGGACGAGCCATATCCCGAATGCATACGGCAATGGAGATCAGTTGAGCTCTGATGATTCCGATACACTGCAGACGGCATCGAGCAACATGGTAGGTATGACAGTTTCTTCCGGCTATTCGGACGATTCAGGCCTTTCTATGGGAGTTGTTAGACTTGGTTGGATTGGACAGAATTTCGCGGATGCGATACTTGACATTCGATTCGATGGAGATGAAGCTTGTTGATTGGTTGGTCAGCGTCTACTGTGGTCTCTCTCCGGTTTTTGCTTTTGTTTTGTTGTTCTCGGAGTCCTAATATTGGTTTCGCGTCGCTGAAGCGAGATTTCTAGACTGAAGCGGTCGTCTTTGTAGCGTTTTGATTGCGTGTAGGATTAGTCTAGCGTAGCTTTTTATCTCATTATCGCTCATTCCAAACGGTCATTCATTTGGCAGAAGGTGAACAAGCTTCTTTCGATACCCAATGCATGCCGTTATAATGTATCTTCCTAGATATAAGTACTCCCAAGCTCGCAATAGAATCCTCGTGAACAGACGTGGATAAGCCTTCTGTACGGCCGCGGAATGTGACCAAGGGCACTTAGTTAAGGGAGAGAAGAAAGAGATGTAA
>JAABUL010002207.1_pt1 | contig 33129 bp, 32 predicted proteins | sample 5559151 | NCBI WGS metagenome assembly JAABUL01 (sample SAMN10711876, study PRJNA513368) | rock metagenome | isolation source: Antarctica rocks | place: Antarctica: Victoria Land, Pudding Butte sud | reverse complement strand
CGGGGAATAGCGGGGTAGGACGCGCTAGGCCTAAACAAGATCACTTCTCAACTCAGCTCACTGAAACTGCGGGGCTAAAAACCTTCTCCTCCTCCTACCTCCACCCATCCATACCTAGCATCCACCCCCCACAAACCCTATACAAAAACCCTGCACCCAACACCCTCACCTATCTCAGCCCCCCCTCGCTTAAATCCCCGCACCCAATCCTCCCTCGAAGACTTAGACGCGTATATAAAGTCACTGTCCGATCATTACATCGATAGGTCTACCTCATGCTAAACAAAGAAGCAAAAGCTATGGATCCCAGGCGGGAGATTGGTGAGTGGTGATAAAGAGGGGGGAGGCAGGAGATGGGAGATGGGATATTGGATATGTGCAGCGCTGTTATTCCATGATAGGGTTCGGGTGAGGAGTTTTGTCTTAAGGGGATGTATAAATTCAGGCGCTGGAGTTGCGAGGGGGTGGTGAGGTAGAGGTTGGTATTGGATGTAGAGTTTCGCTTTTGGATGGAGAATGGAGAATGCTGTGAGCGCCGTGGAGAATGGAATATTCTGTTGAAATAGCTACTCAACAGAAGACGAGTGAATATCTCACAATCAAGGAACTATGTTTAATCAAATATATTCCATCGCTCTTCAGAGTCCAGAGAATGAAAGCATGTAACGCGGAAGACCGAGCGAGTAGCTCACATTAAAAAGGCTGTTTAGATCAAGTCTGCTCCACCGCTCGTCCAAATTCAAGTCTAAAAGACATGCACCGCATCCTATTCTACAGAAAATTCTTCACCGTGATCGTTCAAACATATAACATAATAATCATAACAGACATGGAGATCGAATTGAGTAAGAAAAAAACCCTGCCTTGGTATAAATCCAACCGTAAGTCATTTCTCATGGCCTCGAAAACGCTCATGGTATCATTTGAAATGCATAATCATATCATCATATCCCATCCAAACCCTGGAGAAGATCCAGCATCCCAGCCAATGCCGCACCGCCAAAAAGTCCCCTCTTCAGATTCTTGCTCGCAGTGTGCTTATCCTCTTCGGCTTTCTGTGTCTCGGTTCGATGTCTGTGGTGTCGATGTGGCCGCGGCTGGGGCTGGGGCGGCATTGATGGGCCTGGAGGCCGTTGTTGTTGGGGGAAGTAATTCCCGGGGGGTGGTTGTGGACTGTGGCTCATGTATCCAGGAGGGGCGTAATGGCCGCTAGCGGAAGGGGGGCGGGGTGGGCCGCCTGGAGGACCTTGGTAGGAGGGAGGACGGAGACCTGGCTGTGGAATTGGTGGTGTGCCTTGCCATTGGTTGACGTTCTGCATGGATCTGGTTGGCATGGGTCCCATTGGGGGTGGAGGGATTGGGCGAGAGTTTGTTGGTCTTGGCGGGGGATTGGGTCCAGGATGTTCTTGTCTGTAGCTCCTTCCCGCAGATGCATAAGGCCTTGGGTTCCGATCGTGAGTATCTTGAGCGTTTGGAACGTATCTATTATTGTCGGCTTCACTGCTACGCCGTGACCCTGGCTGCGAGTGGTGGGGCGCCGGAGATACATCTGAGTCTGTGGACGTGTCTGTTTCGGAATGTAGGACATGCTTTCGTGGAGCTCGATGATGTGACTTTTGCTGGGTTTCTCCTTCCGAGTCGCTCTCCACTCTTGGCTGGAAGCGCACGTCTTTCTTCACTTTCCGTGACCGGGGTCCCTCAATGTATCGTCCCTTTGCATGCGAAACTTCGTATTCAGACTCCGTGGTGTCCTCCTCGTCACTCTCATAATATGTGCTTAAGCTTGGCCTTCGATCCCTCGCTATAGGCCTTGAATCCAACTCGAAAATCTGTGTCCATTCTCCCAGTAAATGATCAACAATATTGTTGACATTGGCCCCCAAAGCCTGGTTTTCCTTGACCAGTGCCTTTGTGAAAGCCGCATCCAACTGTTGTACCGGCCTCTCCTGAAATTTCACCATAGCTCGAGACGTGTCTTCGGCACTGACTGGCGGGTTTACAATCGACAGTTGTAGGTCACCGTCAGTGGCCTTTTGTGCATAATAGCTAGGTTCAATGGCACGGTGCGAATCGTAGCTTGGAGGCGGCTCGTCTGAATGTGGGCTCAGAGCATCCTCCCTAGCTTCGTTTTCGGCCAAGTTGTAGAGCCTTCGAAGCTCGACTAGAGACCAGTGCTGTACAACAATCATATTCTGTATCTCCGCACGATCCTGCATCATGGCCTTTCCGACCAAAGGTTGCGCCAAGGGGTCATGACTGCAGAATGAAGTCAGCATAGAGCTTCGATAAAACTAGGATATGACTTGCTGTGTGGAAGCAATGGCTTTTCCCATTTGCAAAATCTGAAGCATGACAGCTAAGCTTAATTTCAGAGCTTCCAGCTGTCCCAGCAGATATTGCACCTTGTATTTCTTGAAAGCCCATTTGTTCTTCTCTGCTATCGTTATCGATCTCAATATGCCTTTCTCATCCCTGCCCTGGGACAAATCGGTCATGTTCTTGATCTCATCGAAGACAAGCTGGCCCTGGTGGCTGATCTCAGTCGCAACGTCGACAGCAGCTTGGGTTGCCATGTTTCCCCCCTCTTTCATAGCAGCACCAGTCTGCTTGAGCATCAGAGAAAACAGGGATATGTTCTTGGCAATGTGATGGATATCGCAGTCTGGGTTGGTCATGCCTGTACCAACAGCATTGAGGACAAGGGACAGGCGAAAGCCAGCACTGGCAACTCCAACGATGAACTCCATCGAGCTGTTGCTTGGAGAGCGGCTATGCCCATTAGAGCGGACCTCATGGCCTCGCGAGGTGGCGTGGGCAGTATCCGCTGTCATGTTGAGTATGGGCTTAGTCACGCCAGACGAGAGTTACGAGCAGGTGGGTGAGTAGACTGGCGATCTGAAGGCCACGATGGACATGGTCAGGAAAGAAAAAGAGCGAAGGAAATTCACAGCCTGATGAGGATGATGATTAAGTAAATATAATGGGTCTTCAAGAATGCGGCTGAAAAGGATTGGCCATACGTATTCGAGTCACCCTCGTTTGTCTTGACGGGACCTGCGGGCTACCGTCGGCATGAACTGATGACTCGTTGGGGTCGCACTACTGGGTACCTAACCTAGTAGGGCCCTCTTCAGCCCAAACCTTGTTCGGAATGACGTGCATTGGAACGTCAAGCGTTCTCTTGGCACACCCTCTCAGGCGCCCCGAAACTCCGCGACTCCTCCCCCACAGTCTGGCCTGGCTCCGCCACCGCCCAAGAAGCGCCAATCACCATCACCCACACCGAACACGCGCACTGCCGTACAAGGCACACTCCACATGGAAGCGAATCCTTTAGCCCCTTTTGATTGGTAAGGCAGCCTCGCAGCTCCGCAGTCACACGTGGTAGGGGACTTGGGGTGACAGCTTACTGAATCGCCGATATGGCCTTGAGAGTCGTCTAGAAGAGGGAGGAGCCGAAGATATCAGATCACTTGCCAACCAATAGGAGATTTTCCCAGGGCGCTACCTGATTAGTTCTATCATTGATAGCCAGCATGGAAGCGAGTGCAATATCAGAATCTCAAATAGGGTTGCTACACGTCTCTGCCATCAGCTGCATGGAGATGCTCGACTTCCCCACGCATACCAAGAGCTGTTGGGCTAGTGGAGGCCGACGGACGCCTTTGATGGCTTCCTATCCAAGTGCTTACTATGTTACATACATCCTTTCCTCGAATGAGTCTTTGCCGACAGGAAAGTCCCGCCTTGCTTTGTCTACTTCTCTACCAAGCTTTTCCAGCGTGGCATTCTACAAATCTCGCTCATTCTCGCAGTTTTATAATTGCTTGACCGGTCAGTGGGACTCGATCGCACCGGGCTGTTACCGTGGTCCATCACAATTTGGCGCTGCTCACACCTTTCTATCACACGGTGTGAGTCGACTAGCCGAAGCATCCCTCGACGAGTCATGGATTGTAGCCTTGTCTTGCTCTAGACATTCGTCGGGCTGACACACCTTTCTTGTCTTGCTCGACGTCGGTACCTGGACTTCAGGTTCGGGTTCAGACGACGTTCCCATCGATGGCTCTTTGATCTCACCCGAGCAAACTTTGGCGATCTCACAAACCTCTACGATACTTTCTCTCAGTTATCCAACGGTGGTGTAGAGATTTTGCTAGCCAAATCTCAAGGCACCCCAACGTTGATAGTATAATTTCGTTTTGCTGTTGGCCGCGGACTCTGGCAGTCGAGCCAAGATCAACTTTTATAAAAGCTTGCCATTCCATACTTGAGAGGGTAAGTCAGTCAACCACCGTCCAAACCCGGTTCACGTAATGGATTGTCTTTCAGCAAGAGAGCTAAATTGGTATCCTTTTCGATTATGAGCTGGTGAAGCATCCTGTGGGCTTCTAGCAACTTCAAACATGTCCAACAATCTAGGCCTTTTGCCCTTCTCGAGCAAATCAAAATTGAGAACGAAAACCTAGAAGGTTCATACACGAGCGACACTCAAGTCTTCCACTTGTCGACAAAAATTGAAAGGGGCATGGTCTCTGGAAGCTGTGGGAGGATCAAGTTCGACTTCGGACGAGAAGGATGATCTACTCTCATCATTCCCAAGCGAGAGCATTGAAATTTCCTGGCTTGTTGCCTCTGGCCAAAATCCGGGCAACGCCATGGAGAATTCTTCAAGACACCATACGTGAGACTTTCAGAAGAGTGACACCGTATTATTGACCAGAGTGCTTGCAAAAGCAAGATCTAAGCTTGTTCGTTTTACAGGCAGTAAATAGAATAGTAGCTACTCTTCCATCTTTGTACTTCAGCACCATCAAAGGCCGGCTCATTCGCACTGACTTGTGCCATCGTACGCTTCATGAGACCAAGCTCGTAATGTATACAGCCACTAGGACCCATCTATCACAGTCCTGCCGGAAGTGCGTAGCCCAGCCTCGAAAGAGAGGCGCCTCAAGATATTCATTGCATGAGAGCCAATGTACGAAGATAATATAATGCGCTTACACAGCCCCGATGAGAAGAGCATCAAAACCTTGCTCGGTCATCATCTCCATTGCCCGACCTGCGAATCTGACGTTTTCACAATCTTCACGACACCTTCCCCAACAATCTCGACAACTCCGAAGCTTCGACAAAAATACGTCGGTACATTGCTGCGTACGATGTGAAGTTCCACCTTCATCGCATCAAGACCATTTCGCGGCGCCGAGCCTCGGTCTCCGCTCCTCTACAACCGCTCCACGCATCACATTGTCAACGAAGCTAAGAGGAGCTGCGCTTGCCCACCCGATCACTTATTCGGAAAGGCCTGCTTACTCTCCGAAGATATAGTCGAGCAAGGTGTCAACCGAAATCTACAGAAAAGCCGACGAAGTCGCCCAGAAGCACCTGGAGAGCACCACCACGTTCCCCGTGTTCCAACCTTTGTCGCTGCGCTTCAACGACAAGATCACCCGTCGGTTTGGGAATCCAGCGAAGAGATGGAGTCCTCGGGGCTTCGTCGTAGAGATACGACAAAAGGCACGCCGCTGCGCGTACTATCGCTAGGTGAGTGTTCGAGCGTCTATGTCCAAATACCCCCTCTTCCTACATGCGCTGAATCGCCAGACTAGATGGCGGAGGTGTCCGGGGCTACTCCATGCTCATCCTCCTTCACGACTTTATGCACAAAACCTACGCCGAATGTCATGGAGAACCGCCAGAACCGGACAAGATACCCAAGCCGTGCGAGTATTTCGACCTCATTGTGGGCACAGGAACGGGAGGATTGATAGCTATCATGTTGGGTCGATTACGAATGAACACGAAGGACTGCATGAGGGTTTATGTACAAATGACTAGGAAAGTTTTCGAGACGGACAAGACCATAGCTGGGATACCCTACAGATCTACGCTATTCAAAGCCTCCATGTTAGAGGATGCGATAAGAGCCTGCGTGCGATCCTTTGAGCACGAAAGGGACGAGGAACCGGAAGATGCCTTTCGAGACATGCCGAACAGTCCCGGAAGCTTCTCGAAGGACTCGAGGCCGCAGAGTGTGATGAGTGACAAGAATGGTATGCCTAGGACGTCGACAAGTTCGAGCCCAAGGAATCGGTACAGTCACTTCGCCTCGGATAGCTGGACAACGCTCGGGGATCCCAATGCGCCGCTTGAGGATACAAGGAGAGAGAAAAGGTGCAAAACGTGAGTACACGTTTGGTCGTTGAGTTGCCAAAGTACTGAATATGAACCAGTGCTGTAACCGCCGTCCTCAAAGGCCACAACGAGAGAAGCGCTACTACTGTATTACTACGGTCATACCCTTCAAGGACACAGCCCGCTATTGAGTCTGAATGCGCAATATGGCAGGCTGGCCGCGCAACATGCGCTACAAAACTTGCATTCAAGGAAGTGCGAATAGGCACATCTACTTTCCTTGATGAAGGCTATGGTCTTACAAATTCCGACAAGACCCCTACTTACAACCCGGCTCCACAGGTTCTTGACGAGGCTATAATCAATGAATGGCCAGGTTCGACCATTGGCCTTTTTCTTAGTATAGGCACTGGAAAGCGACCTGGCGGGACACAGAACATGCAGTCAGAATGGTGGGAGGGTTTTGCGGGTGGCTTAGGATCTTTCGCAGAAGCCAAGAGAAAATTGATTGCAAAGATTGAAGGGTGCGAGAAGACGCATAGAGAAATGCTGTCGATCCATTTACCCAAGAGAGGCATTGATTCCTCACATTACATGAGGCTTAACGTCGAAGTGGGAGTTGGAGAATTTGGAATGAACGAATGGAACAGGTTAGCGGATATCAGCAACAGCACTCAATCCTACCTAAACACGCCCGCGGTCAAGGTCATGCTCAACGAGGGAGCCCGGGAGATGGCCAAGGTCGAAGCTATGCGAAGGCAATTGGCGGTCCGAGTCCAGCGAGCAAATGAGAGCTACGAGAGTCAATACAAACAATACCAAAATCAGGACATGCCATATGTTCCACCATCGGAGCCCCAAGCGATAGAACTTCCCGGCGCAGACGAGCCGCAACTGGTACCCCGACCACTCAGCAAACCTGGCCCGATGTACCCTGGCCTAAATCCCAATCCTTATCAGCGTTTCTCCACACCTGGCGACAAATTTGCTGTAATGCCCTCAGTTGAGTACCCACAAGCTGCAGAGGAAGTTCAACCAAGGTCCTCTGACGAGAGATCGTTTCGGGGGAGCAACGAATATCAAAGGCACGAAGCTCCTCCACTGCCTCCAAAAACACCCATACCCCACCAGGACCCTCGAAGACATCGTTCCGAACCAAGGGGAAATGGAAATGTGCCTCTGCCTCTGCCATATCCGGATACTGATGGCCCTCCCCCAACGGTGAACATGGCGAGGAAGCCGCAGTATGTGCCAAAATGAAGAAGGTCTGGATGTATGAGTTTCGCGGTCTTCTAGCAACGGGCATGGAGTTATGATTGTATGATGAACGATTGATATCCCTGACATATGCTTGACACTCGACTTAGCTATGATATTATCTCTATGAGGACTGGGACGCATTCGGACGGAGAAAACATCTTCAGATTCATGGCCCTTGCAGTATTAATAGCGATACCATTGATTACCATTGTTGAGCAACTCCTGCAGACACAACCACCGTTCTGTGGTAGATTTCGACAGATCGGTCTATTTATAGTAGCCCCGAGTCTTGGACACGCGGCTTGCCTCACCACTGATGGACGCGTCGTAGCTCATTGGTTACCCAGGCGAGAACAGTAGTCTCGGTGGCGTAGAACTAACCCATGATGAGACTAGCTCCCTTGCGCCCTGAAATCAAGCTTGCGGGTTCCAGATGCTCCGTCATAAACAATAGCGACGTCGTCGACACCAAGGCTGTACATTTCAATTCAGTTGTGATACCCAAACGTTGAGCCCATTGCCTTCTACACATCCTTTCTACCTGTCTCATCGTACCACCACCGTAAAGCATTTTGCTCAAGACACAGGCGAGCTCTTCTCTAACTAAACCTTCAGGAGCATATCCAACAGCGCTTGGCCATAGCTCCTCCGCAAATAATCCTCTGCTTCCTTCGTGCCTCAGACTCCGGACCCTTGCGCTCTTCAAGTCTAAGAGCTCTGGTGGTCCTCCGGCTCCGGTACTGCGGCTGTACGAGAAACATAACCGCTTTATATGAGCATCGCTCCCTAGGAGCGGTCGCTGCCATTGCATGATCGGGAGACTCTCGTGGGATCACGAAAAGGCACGAGGTCTCGAGACTCGCCTCGTTCTAGCCCCATTGCTATTGCTATCACGCTCTCTCACAAGCTCCTCACCCTTCCACATGCCTGCGATTCCCGCTAGCAACAGATAAGAGTATCTGAAAATACGATAAAGCATCCTTGTCTGGCAAGCCTTCACGATGGAGAACGCCATGGAGAACACGGCACATATCCTGGCGAGGGCGAACGAGATCTATACTACAGCAAACTGCACCCATATACCCGACCCATCTGCGGCTAAGGGGCGGCCGCCTGTCTACAAAGCCATTGGCATATCGCTCGCCATATCCTCGGGTGTCTTTATTGGCACTTCATTCGTGTTGAAAAAGACGGGTCTGTTAAAGGCGAATATCAAATACAATGAAGAGGCGGGCGAAGGATATGGATATTTGAAGAACGCATTTTGGTGGACGGGCATGACACTTATGATCATTGGAGAGGTATGCAATTTTGTGGCCTACGCTTTCGTGGACGCAATATTGGTCACACCGCTAGGAGCTCTATCGGTTGTAATCACGACAATTCTTTCGGCAATCTTCCTCAAGGAACGCTTGAGCTTTGTTGGGAAAGTCGGATGTTTCATGTGTATTGTTGGATCGATTGTCATCGTCATGAATGCACCTGCGCAGTCTTCGGCTGGAACCATACAAGAGATGGAGCGCTTGTTCAGGGCACCTGGATTCCTCTCTTACGCCGGGGTCATCATCATTGGATGTGTTTTTATCGCACTCTGGGTTGGCCCCAGATACGGAAAGAAGAGCATGTTGGTGTACTTGAGCATTTGCAGTTTGATTGGAGGCTTGAGTGTCGTAGCAACCCAAGGGCTGGGTGCTGCGATTGTCACTCAGGCCGGGGGAACGCCGCAATTCAATCAGTGGTTTTTGTACTTTTTGCTTGTGTTTGTGGCTACCACGTTAGTCACGGAGATCATTTTTCTGAACGTAAGTCAAACCAAATTACCGCAACTTAGACGCAAGAGATGAAGTTTGACTGACAGTAATACAGAAAGCTTTGAACCTTTTCAACGCGGCACTGGTCACGCCTACCTACTACGTCTTCTTTACCAGCTCGACTATAGTTACATCTGCAATCTTGTTCCAAGGATTCAAGGGCTCCGTTACTTCGATAATAACAGTGGTCTTGGGCTTTTTGCAGATCTGCGCCGGAGTAGTGCTACTCCAGCTATCGAAATCAGCCAAGGATATGCCAGATGCAGCTGTGTTCAAAGGTGATCTGGATCAAGTTCGGACAGTAGCTGAACAAGAGGAGCCCGAATCAGAACCGAAAGCAGATGCTATACGTGGCGCCGCTGCTATCATTCGCAGGTTTTCCCAGTCCAGGCAAAAAGTGGAGGCTGCAGAGGCCAAGAAAGTTCACGAAATGCGGATGAAGGACCAGATGGAACCAATTGGCGAAAACGAGCAGGTTGAGTGGGACGGCCTGAGAAGACGGAAGACTGTCATTGATCCCTCGTCAGGAGGTGTTCAACGACGAAAGACACTACATCCACCACTCGGCATGGCGCATTTTCCTGATGAAGATGGTGTCTCGGAAGATAGGCCATCTTCATCAGATGTTTTTGGCAGCGGAAGCGGGCTCAACGGACGTTTCTTCCAAAGCTTCAGAAGGCACGCTTCGACCAATTTCGCAGCTCGGCAGGGCAAGAGTCTCAGTACCGGAACCCCTGCTTTGTCCGAGCCGGTGTCCCCAGGGATAGATAGCACGCCTCCTACAGCTCAGGTCCTCGGCGCAATGGAGATGGACCATGTCTACGGCCTTCCACCTTCGCTGCGCGGGGCCGACGGTGTAGCAGACAAACCACCCTTCGATTCCAACACAGAATATACCGGAGCGGGCGGCAAACCCATTATGTGGGCCGACAGCGTAGAAACCCGTCCTTCAAACTCACGAGGCAGCAGTCTCGCACCCCCACCCCCACCACATGGCGCCAAACGCCAATTCTCATTCACCAACCCTTTCCACCGCCACAAGCCCGACCAGCGACCCGAAAGCGCCGAGCCTCACCGCCCCACATCACGATTAGGTCTCGGCTCAAGGGGCAGCAGCAAAGACCAATCAATCCCCAACATCAAATCCGCCACGGAAGAAGAACGTCTCGGTCTCGTCAAGGGTGATTCGAGAAACGTCCTCTCCCTACCCGAGTACACCGAACAATCCGACGAAGACGACTGGCAGCTCGAAGGCAAGCCCGTCAGCGCTTCAACGAGCCATCACCATGTCCCACTCATACGCGAAGAAAAGGAGAGCGAAAGTAGTGGACGGAGTTCACCAGATCAGTATGTCACACAGCAACCGAGTGATGCGCCACCGAATTACAAGGGATGGCAGGGCCAACCCGGTGGTGCTGGTGGTGCAGGGCCCGCTTTCATATGAGGGTGGAGATTTGAACAAGGGCGTTTTTTTGGTTGGGTGGATATGGACGAGTGCTCAGTCTTTGCATAGCGGTGCGTATGACGACTACGGTAGAGATATAAAGCACATTGGACTTATACAGATACTCGAAGCGGAAACTCATCCCCATGCCTTTTGTATTTGCACAGTCATTGCATCCTTGCGTAAAGCCAAACCAACCCGTGTGGTTCGGTGGCGGTCTCCTATCGAATTTTGCTACCATATCCCACCATTCCCGTCCCCTTCATGTCTAAAATGTCTTCCCAATCTGAAGACCTCACTCTCTCTATCTGTCGCATCTGCAATCCGCATTGCATGATATGTGCAGTTGGTGGCGAGGGGTAGTTCAGGCGCTCCTATAGTGGATGATGCGACCGGAGTCGAGACTTGATACTTACGCAACGGCGGAGTGCAAAGGTTGATGGTCAAGTGGTCGTCATCATCTTAGGTAATATTTGGGAATTTATCTGCATGGAGCTCTATAGGTATTTCTGGAAAGCTAGACTCTGCAAATCATATTGGTATCGCTCCGCTTCCGCTCCTCGAAGATGTTTCTGGAAAACATTACTCTGGAAATCATATCGGTATCTCCTCACTCCCGCTCATCGGAGGGCAGCGAGACCTTCGACCGTCTAAGGCGTAAGTCTAGTGCAAGCAACACCAACTGAAGAAAAAATCGTGTGGCACTGTCTGAATCTGCCGACAACCTCACGACCGTCTGAAGAATCCCTTCTTCTTCGGACGACCAGCCTCCTCAAGACTTCCGCTAGGTGATGCAGAATTAATATCGGCGACCTTCTCAGCATTCGCAGTCTGAAATTCAGCCATAGGATTCGTCTTGCCATGCATCTGCATCTCCTTGAACATCCATCCAGGGTGGAAGGCAGTTAGACAGATCGTCGCAATCATGATCATAACACTGTCCAAAGCGATGAAGTCGGGCTCAGATTGCATGATCGGATTGGCCCACCCCTTGGCCATCTCGCCGATACGGAAGACGCAACGAATGAAGATGGTGAGGTATGCCAGGCAAAGGCCAGCAACGAAGAGCTTGAAGCGCTGGTTGTTCAGGAGCTTGATGGCGGCGGGCTCGAAACGTGTGCGGTTAGCGCGGGCCCGGATGAAATAGTCCGCAACCAGGATGCCGAAGACGATGAGGGTAAAGACTTGCCAGACGATACCGGCCATCATGAGATTGTTGCCGGTCTTCTGCATAGTGGATCCGCCCTTGGCGGTGGCGGCAATACCTCCTCCGGATCCTTGGAGGATGAGGGAGAACAGATCGCAGAGGATAAAGATCCACGTGTAATATTTAGCTCGGATGCGGGAGAAGTCATTGCCAATCTCCAGGACGATGTGCTTGAGCGTGAGGTAGATTCCGGCGGCGAGGAAGGCCGGTGCGATGATTATGCAGCAGATCTGAATGTCGAAGCCGGTACTGTCCCATGGGTTGGTGTGGAGCATAATGCGACCAACGTAGCCTGGGAGTGTGTCAGTCAGTTGGCAGTAAGGAAGAATAGGCAGTCTTACCGAGAGCCTCTCCTAGGCAACCGAAGAACAAAGCGATCAGATACGTCCATGTCTTGTACTTGATGCCAGCGGCCAGTTGTATTATGCAGCAAATGCCGAAGACAGCGCAAAAGAAGGCATTGGCTCCCAGGCTAGGATAGTAGCCATAGATTGTAAATTGTACTGGGCAGTAGATGCTAATGTCTGTACAATTTTCGACTGAGTATTTGGTGGGTGGAAGGACTGTAGGTTGAGGGGCATTTGCAGCAATAGGCATGGCTGCGGAGATGTGTGAGACAGTGAAGGAATGTAAGGGAGCTGCAGTGAGTGGCCGATTCCAAGGGTATGAACGGTGACCTGAAGAGCTGGAGAGATATTAAGTGTGGAGGAGAAGGATGAGTTGAGTTATTGAGTGCCAGGAGGAGTGAGACGTGGAGGAGGTCAGACGTGGTTGCCTGATAGAATACGAGCGGTCGAGCAACAACTGTTACTTATTACTCGCGGGAAGTGAGACTGGAACAGCGAGATTCGCAGAATGCTCCGAACGTAAGCTCACGGATTGGGGATTTGTTTTATTGAGATGGTGTGACAGAAGCAGTGAAACAGCGAGGGAAGCGGAAAGTTATATACACCGTACCGAGGGCGCAGACCAGCGAACTCCGAGCTGAGGGAACACATTGAGGATAAGGGTCCGCTCGTGTGCTGCGACGCTCTCCCCTCCGCAATGCGCAACGCGTAATTCGCAGTCTGCCAAGTCTGGAAGGGATGATAAAACTCCGGGAAGTACAGCCAAACACAGCCTGTCTATTGCACGTTGGACCTGTGGAGATAGATTAACATGGCGGGACGACCGCTTGGCGAGGATGGCAGGGCACAGAATGCGACATGCTAAGCCGAAAGCGGTAGTTTTTGCTGAGTCTAATGCTGACTGACTGACGTCTCATTGGTCGGGTCGGGTTATGACACTGGCCGAAGTGGAGCCATCGGTGAGATTGAGGTGAGAATTCCGGCGAATCGGGGGAACTATCCTCCTGCAGAAGATGCACTACTTTACACAGTACAGCTTATCTTAGCCTATTCTTATCATCATATCTCACTAGGACCCGACCAAGCCAATAAGAGGGCTTCATGAATCGAGGACGAGGACTGCCACGACGCATTGTCCGACCCTGCTTATGTACAAATCTATCGTACTCGTACCAACCACGCGGGTTTCAAGAATTCCGCGTGCCAACCAGAAGTGAGTCCGCTTGATTAGTAGCGGTGGGAGAAGCCACCAATCCACTAATAAGTTTTCAAATCTATAGCCTCGGGACACAGCCTTCTATCACCAATTCGAGCAACGGTAGCACAGAACCATGCCTGCAGATCCAGATGAAGCCCTGTATGTTGAATGCACAGAATCTAAGCGGCCAAGAAGTGCTACAGTCTTGTGTCTCAGGCAGGTCGACCACAGACTGATGGTTCAGGCTAATGGTTGAAGGGAGTCATTGTCTATGACGGGTCGTCAAGGCAGCCGCATGAGCTCAATTGCGCATATTGCAACTTACGCTCAGCGTTGACCATAATCGCTTGGTGGGAATATGCACGGATAAGAGGAGTGCGCAATATCGGGACGGAGCAATTGCATGTTTCTTCGGAACAAGCAATCCAAATTCCTTACACCGTGAAGGATACGAGAGAAAACATCGACGGTGAAGCTTGCCCAGGAACGAAATAATGGAAGTGAATTTCGAGGAAACCAGAAGTAGGACAAAACCGTCAAAAGCTCGGCAGTATCCATTAGATCGACATCGACATGGCTTTAATGAGTTGGAAGTTCCCTGGAGCACTGTGCATACAGATGAAACCACCTGTCTCCACCGTCCACGTGTCGATTACCCAAGCACATGGCTGATCTTCAAACGTCTCTCTAACATGCCATCACTGTGCAGAGGAAAGTGAGGGGTGTTAAGGGGTGTGATAGGCAGAGGCTCTCCCTTTGATGTGGGTGGCACGTACCATCCAACGGTCTCTACTTGACTTGGCTGCTCGGGGCCTTCCGACCCTTCCCAACGTTGAAGTAAGCTTCTATTGCGAGACCTTAGGGGCCGTTTACCGGTCAAATATCCACGCGGTCGTTCGACGCCATGCTTGGACCGGTTAAAGACTCGCAAACACAACCTCTATAGGTTTAGCTGGGGCCTAGTGCAGGGTCTCCCCGCGCCGCCGGTAAAGTTAGCGCTGCGACTCCACCATGTGGGTCCCAGCTGATAGACAGACCCTAGCCTTGCAGAGTACGACAGATCATGTCTCTATCGCTCATATAGCCTCTCACATCTCCTCGTTCTATGTCTTCTTGTTGGAGTTAACTCAGACCAAAAAACACCTCTAATTGCGAGATCGGGGTCAACTCGACAAGAATACTGCTTTTTTACTTGCCATCGATCCACTTTCCGCCAATTCATCTCGTCTCTTCAATATCAAGCCATGGTTTATCAAGGAAAGCCAAGTGCTGGCTGCCAAAATTGCCGGAAGAGAAAGATCAAGGTCAGATCTATCAATCTTGACCTCTGATACCCAGTATATCGATTTACTGTCTGTAGTGTGACGAAGCCGTACCAGCCTGCTCGCAATGCATCAATACTAAGAGGCAATGCCCTGGATATATCGCTCGTTTCGACTTGATTCTCCGTGATCAGACTCATTCGGTCAGGAAAAAGGCCCAGAGAAAGAAGCCGAGCACCTCGAAAATACCCACACCACCCGCTTCTGCGTCGTCAGAAAAGACCCATCCAACAATAGTATGGCCACTGTCTGATCCCGGTGATATTCCCTCTAGTGCAGTTGTGAAGCGGACGTCATCCTTCGATGATGCAATCCCTCGCATGTTCAACGATTTTCATGAGCAAGAAGCTATCTGTGCTTTCTTCCTTGATTTTGTCCTCCTACCTCGCCATCCGGATAGCGTACAAGGGCACCTCGAGCATTTAATGCCGCTTTACGAAAACGCTGCTCCTGAATCACCTCTGTCTTTGGCAACTTCTTCAGTGGCTCTAGTCATTTCCGGGGCTTCATCAGCAAGACAAAGTGATCAACAGCTTGGACGATCAATCTTTGGGCGAGCGCTACGTAAGACAAGTGCAGCAATCAAGAATCCCATTGAATCTAAGAAGGATGAGACGCTGATGGCTGTTCTGCTCCTTGGACTATACGAGGTATGTTGTACCGTCGGTCTGCCAAATGCCGCTTCTCCTACTCAGTCGATCGTCCTGATGGTGCCACGAATTCAATGCTGTATCTTCGCCTCATTTTCGTAACCCGCAGCCGTTTTGCATTCATACAACTCGATGGCCACCTTGAAAAGTTGCGCAATGGTTACCTATTCAAGCAACAAGAGCTGTTATAATTATCTCACCATACTGACACCTCCACAGAAGATCACCGCCTCTGCCGACGCATCGAAAGTCAATATGGCCAAAACGCACAATGCTGGAGCTTCTGCCCTAGTCATGCACCGAGGGCAGGAGAATGTAAAGTCACCGCTGGCCGTTGGCTTGCTCTTCTCGGTCCGCTCCCAGCTTGTATGTACCGTAGTCTCTTCCAACCGTTGACATCATAGCTGTGTCCGTACAAGAATGGATCTGACATCTATCAAGGTCGAGCATGCTATCGAAGAAGCGACGTCTTTCAAAAGGTGTCCAGATGGACTAATCGCAGTCTTCAAGAGTGTGCCACAAAACGCTGCTGCACGCCTGACCTCAGTCACAACCAACATTGCAGATCTCCGCTCCAGTGCCAAATCTACTCTCCTACTCCCCAGAACCCCCGAATCAGAGCAAGAAGTGAACGACCTCTTAGAGTACGCCATCTCGGTCGACCTTCTGGTAGCCGTATGGCCTGAGTCCTTACCCGAAGAGTGGAATTGCAAACCCGCCGACGGATTCGACTATCCCACAAACAGCTCCAAAGCAGCTTTCATCTACAACGATAGAAAAGACGTCTACATCGACCTATGGGTCCAGAGCATCTGGAATCAATACCGCTCCGCCCGCATCAAAATCCAAACCATCATTCTCGACTGCATAGCCTGGCTCGACATGCCCTACGACCACCAATGGTACTGGCGCGCCGTCTATGCCAAGATGATTACGCAAGAAATGGCTGATGATATTTGCGCGAGCGTGCCCTTCGCTCTCGGTACACAGACATCGGGCAGGCCGGGCGACAGAGATGGTATCGAATACCCCTACGCCGGCTCCCAGAAAGTCTCTGAAAAGCACCGTCGTGCTGCCTCTGCACTTGGCGGCTGGCATCTTCTCGAGCCTATGCGAACGTCGTTGCGAACGAGTTGTCTGCGCGATGGACAGAAAGAGTGGATCATGAGGCAGATGCAGAGGGTTGGCAGAATCTATGCGCTGCACTCTACAAAGATTGATGGGTCGCCGGTTGATCAACAGGTTAATGAACAGCAACTCTACAATCGCTTCGAATTCTATTGCCCTTCTTAGAAAGGCAGAGACGCGTACCCTACTGCAACAGCAGGCTCTATCTGATTATGTTAAAATGCACGCCTTGTTGTCTTGGTCCGACTCACAGCTCTAAGCCATTTAGCTCCAACCGGAACAATCAGCAACGGCATTCTCAAAAGTTCGGGCACCCAAGAAGCCAACTTTGCCAAGTCAGTACAGGCCATTCAAGCCGGCAGCGACGAATCACGCCACCCCTGCAAACTCAAACCACCATCGCACACCACAAAGGAGTCAACCCTTGAGCTAAATATACCAAAGGACCATCCTCACCCCTTCATCAAACCCCTACAACGCTAAAACCCGTTTCATCCGTGCCACCCCCAACACTTTTACGGGTAGCTATGGCGAAACACCAACCCAGTCTCAGATTCCGCCTCTACCTCTACCCCCTGTTCCTGATGAAGATGAATTAACATCTCACACTTCCACACCTCAACACCATAACGAATGCTACGATCAATGAGGCGCGCAGGGGGAGGCACTATTGAATGGGACGATACCACCAAAAGATCCTTTTGAAGTGGGCGAAGCTGGACTTCCGCCACCGTTTTCGATGTCATCAGGCACACTGACATGGGCTGGAAGCCAAGGGCAACAGATTCCCCCATCATAACGCCACTGATGCCGTTGGAAAGTTGCAACTCATGTCATTCCATAGGAAGTGAAACAGTGCGAGCGTCGTCAGATAGATATGTACACTTATGATAAGATAATCCTTGAAAGCCACACTTATCCAAAGCAAGTAAGGTATTGAGCATCCCGATACTCCACACCATCTCCTCACAGCACCGCTTTCGGGCTCACCTCCATAACCACATCCCCCTCCGGAAAACTCCTCATCAAATCCGTAAACTTATCCAGCGGCGCCGCCAGCATCGCAGCAAAATTCTCAAAGTACGGCTTATTCGGCGCACTAGGGTGGCTTCTCGTAGGTGTAATTTGCTTCGTCCTGACGAACGCGTCTGCAAGGCTCTTGCTCTCTTCTTTGGACAGCAGTTTCTCCAATCGGGGCATGTCTTCGTTTTTCTCATGTTCGATGTGGGTGTGGAGGTCTTTTAGGAGATTTTCTAGTGCGGGGAGGAATTCGGGGTTGGTGGGAGACATGGATTGGAGGGTGTAGAGATCTTCTTTTACCTTGTAGGAGTTAGCATGGGGAAATGGTTTGGGTGGTGGCGGGGCTTACAGCTTGATGCTGAGCACGATCGACATCGGTCAGATCTGTACCTTCTCGACCGAGATGCTTCTCCATGGCTGGATACATGGTTAGCTCCTCACTGATTGCGTGGCGGGCTAGGGTCCAGGTGAATTGGTTCCGCCATTCTGTTTTTTCTGAGAGGGTTGTGGAGGACTTGATCTTGTCGGCGTAGACGTCGAGGTTGGCGTGGTCGTTGCTGATGGCTTCGGAGATTGTGGAGGGGGTTGTCATGGTGGGGATTGTTGTGGGGGTTTTTGTGGGGAATGGAGGGGAGGATGAGGCAGCTTGGGTTTGGCCATGTTGGTGGGCTGAGGCAAGGTCTATTTCATGTGATGAAGTAATCGAAAGGCTCGAAAGGGCAGGGCTAGAAGGAGTTTCCTCGGTTGTGGTGCCGAAGTTATTACCACTCCGACCGAGGATTGGCAGCATTTCCACCCACTATTATGAGCCCCATCATTGCCCGTGAATTGGTTGCCAGTCGTGAGCATTCTGGGACGGTTGCGGTAGCACGATGCATCGATATGCCGCCTCGACCGTAGCTATGACGTCGCCAGATGCTATGACGATGCCCGCAGTACATCGATTTGCTCACGAGACTTGTAGCTGCTTGAGCTCAATGCACTGACAGTCAGGGTTGATTTCGCGAATCTGTCAAATCTCATAACAACGTCCCTACGAAGTCTCTGCTCACCTCATTCGCCGCCGAGCGTTATGATTCAAGATGACCATGTCAAACGAATCACTGTCTTCAATCCCCACATGCTACGCGACCGTCTCCATCGGTACCCCCTCATATCCCTTGGATGAGAAATTGAAAGCCATCGCGTCCGCCGGCTTTCAAGGCATCGAGCTGGGCTTCCCAGACCTGCTCTCCTTCGCTTCGAAGAAGTTCGACAGGGCTATAGGACCTCAAGAATTTGATCGTCTTTGCGATGCCGGGCAAGAAGTGAGGAGCATGTGCAAAGAGCTAGGACTGAAGATTGTCATGCTGCAGCCATTCGCGAACTTTGAGGGGTGGGAGCCGCAGTCAGAGGATCGAGAGGACGCCTTCAGACGGGCAAAGGGATGGATAAGGATCATGGAAGCCGTGGGGACCGACATGCTACAGGTATGAGGCACATGTTTGTCAATATTCTTACTAAAATATCTTCGTCTCTAGGTTGGTTCAAGCGATTCTCCGATTCCAATAACTCGAGATACTGCAGTCTCCGACCTGAAAGAACTCGCGGATCTTCTAGCTCCCCACAAATTCCGTCTGGCATATGAAAATTGGTGCTGGTCTACACATGCTCCGGATTGGAAGGACGTATGGGAGATTGTCAAGAAAGTTGACAGGCCGAACGTTGGTTTGTGCCTCGACACTTTCCAGACTGCAGGCGGGGAGTGGGCAGATCCTACGACCAAGTCGGGCCTGTTGGAGAGTGAAGCAAGCAGGGAGACCATGGAGAAGAAATATCAGGAGAGCTTGAAGGAATTGTCAACTACAATACCGCCCGAGAAGATCTACATTCTACAGATCTCAGACGCTTACAAGCCGAAAGCGCCCCTAGACCCCAAGCCTGACGAAAGCGGGCTGCGACCGAGAGGTCGATGGAGTTCGAGTCTCCGTCCAGTACCCTTCAATGGTGGCTATCTCCCTGTCACAGGCTTTGCCAAAGCCGTTCTCCAAACAGGTTTCCGAAGTTGGTTCTCGACGGAGGTCTTTGATGGTGGCCCGACAGGGCAAGATCATGAATGGAAAGATATGCCCGCGTATACAAGAAAAGCTATGCAGTCTCATGAACGGCTCTTGCGAGAGGCTGCAGACTCATAAAGCCTACATCGTCCTCTTTAAGAGTGACCAGTCCGCTGAGAGGGCTGACCGCCTTACAAATTCAATATGCTGTGTAACTCCTGAATATGCTCTCAGGTGATTGATTTTGTACATCTCTGGGTCATCTGTATCTGGAATTGAATTGAGACTGTGTTATGGTAGGCCGTACATCGTGGAAGCTGCCTTATGAGAATTGAGTGCGACTGCGACTGCTATCGCCGAGTGCGACTGCTATCTCCGAGTGCGACTGTGAGTGCGACTGCGACTAAGTACGACTGCGTGTGCGACTACTATTTCCGACTACGACTCGCACTCGCACTCACACTCAGTCGTAGTCCCAGTCCCAGTCCCAGTCCCAGTCGCAGTCGGAAATAGCAGTCGGGAATCCCAGTCCCAGTCGCAGTCGCACTCACTCGCCTAGTCGCAGTCGCACTCGCACCCACACTTACACTTAGTCGCACTCAGAGATACTAGTCGCACTCGGTGATAGCAGTCGCACTCGGCAATAGCAGTCGGCAATAGCAGTCGCACTCAGTCGCAGTCGCAGTCGCACTAATTCTAGTAATTCAGTCTCGCTATCGCAATTGTGTAACTACGCAGACTTTAGCATATAACAGATCCATACCTTATCTACCAATTCATCTCGCATCGAGATCGCAATCCCTCAATTCTCCAATTCCTCTTCACACCACCAACAATGGCAATCTTTTCTAGTACATCTGCGACTGCGAGTGCGACTAAGCGAGTGCGACTGCTATTTCCGAGTGCGACTGCGACTGCGACTGCTATCGCCGAGTGCGACTGCGACTGCGACTAAGCGAGTGTAACTACTATCGCCGAGTACGACTGCTATCTCCGAGTGCGACTAGGCGAGTGCGACTGCGACTGCGACTGAGTGTGAGTTTGACTACGAGTAACTGGCGAATACCAGTCGTCCATGCGTTCAATCTAGGGAGATATCAAATAATCTGCAGGGGGGTGCGGGAGGCGGTATCAGAAGGAAATAAGCTACGAAGTATAGCATGTCTTAAAGAGGACACGTTTTCCATCTTTCTCCATAGTGAGGATTTGGACAAGGGCAACGTTGTATGAACGACAGGTGGAAAATGCGGGCGGATGCTACGAATTCCTGAGATCGCCAGTAGATACCCAGGTACCCAATTCCACTCAAATACAGTCGTTTACTATAAATTCGAAGTATGAGTCCCATGAAACCCGAATGCCACCACCGATTCCATCTCCGCCCTCCCTAGCTCCTCAAACGCTTTCGCATCCAAGCATAATAGATAGCTCTTTCCCCTCGTCCCATCGAGAACCACACTCAACAACACCCCGTCATCTTCCTCCGTTCCCTGCGGATCCGGTAGGAAAATCGGCTCGCCGGGCGATTGTGCGTGGATGATGCGGGAGACGGCTGTTTGGGTGTGAGTGTCGTATTTGAGCAGGCCGTCTAGGAAAGTGGAATATCCCGCGTCGCTGACGCCGTAAATGTAGCGGCTGGGTTTTGTGGCATGGTGGGGATTGAAGGACGGGAGTTCGGGGGTGGAGTGTTTGGGTGCTGTGAAGAGGGTTTCAACAGGGGTTTTTGCGTTAGTCGGTGTGATGGTTGTGGTTCCTACGCTGGGGAGTTTGAAGCGGGTGAGTGATGCGCGAGAGGTGGATCCTTTCTCGCGAGAGTAATTGAGAGCTGATGGAGATGTGCTTTTCATGTTGTGGTAGTAGAATCGCTTTAGCACATCCATGTTCTCGTAGACTGGAATATCGGTGATGATATCCACCTTCCCGGCTTCGGTTTCCGAAGGTTGCTCCCATGCGTTGACAGGGTGGAATGCGAAGAAGGGATCCGATTTGAACATGCCCACGAGTCCTTTCCCACGCAATCGGTCTACTACAAGCCATAGATTCTTTTGTTTAGGATCGAAGTTCAGTGCGTCGAGCATATTTCTCGTCCACAGCACTTTCATGCCACCCATCGCGTAGTAAGCGGAGAAGATGCAGACGATCACGTAGCTCTCTGTCAGCATGATTGAATGGAGGTATGCGGGTCTGATACCGCCACCGGCGACTGTCGCTAGTATGGTGGCTTTGCCAGTCTTGGCGGAGACGCAGAAGACGCGATATACGGCTTGGCAACCGATTTCGAGGTTATAGTTGTACCAGTCTCCCGTGATAGGGTCGGTGCGGGAGTGAGCGCCTGTAAATGGGCCTTTGAGGTCCGGATGGAGCTTGGCATTGCTTGAGATTTCGACTGGGGCGAGGGTTGTGGGGTTGATGGATTGGAGGGTTGCATTGTCTGACTTTAGCCAAACATTCTTCAAATCCGAGGAAGAACTCTCTTCGGTGCTGTGTCGTTGGATGCCCCTATCCGACTGCGATCCAGGCATGGGCATGTTCGTTTTGACAGTGACACCGATGTTGTAATCTTCTAGCCCGTTCCCAAAGCGCCCTGTGGCGGCTTGGAAGGAGCTCATGACCTTGCGGAAGAACGACTCGCATGGATCTTGTTGCTGGCCAAAGCTGATGCTGTTGAATTTCCCAGCTTTGCGAATCTTTTCAATCATGCCGTTGCAGGTATGTCGAGAATTATATTTCACGCTTGTGATATACTTGCCATCCCCAGGCGGCGAGATCTCGAACCGATGCGTTTGAGCGAATCCATCGAACCAATGAGATGCGCTATAGATTTCACGTTTGCTGGTGGTGATTTGGTGGCCACCAGGACCGGTACGGTAGAGTATCCCACTTGAATTTTCAGTAATCAGGAAGAAAGATGATCGTTCAAGTTCGCACTTACGCAGCGTAAGCAGGTATCTTACCTGAAACCTTCAGCTCTACAGGTTCCTTCTCTTCGTGAAACGACTCAAACTGAGCGGGTACCGGTCAGTACCACCGTCATATCTGTCCTGCTGTTTAGACATACTCCAGCATCGTTTGGCCAATCGTTGAAAGCTGCTAATCCCCCATTCACTCCGTGGGGAGCCCTCGATGAGGCGATGATTTCGTCGCCAGACATCGTCAAGCTTCTACCATGGAATACACAAAGCAAAGAATGAGTAGTTGAGAGAAAGTCGACGGGCAAAGCTTGCTCTTGTATTAAGCAATGCTCGAGGCTCAATAAGCGAAATGAGGGGAAAGCTTCGAGGGGAGGTTGTTAACTACCTCGCTATTTCTTTATATTGTTCCGCTTCTAATCCTGAATCAGCCTGTCCTCGGTTGCAAACCAGGATTATCTCGTCCAAAAATACAAAGCTTTGGAGTATTAGCAGCGAAGGACTAATCGCGCGCTCTTAGCTCGGGTATAGTCAATGACGGCGCGTCTCAAGGCTCGATCCACTAACGCCAAACATGGGCCAAGTTGCGAGCCAGGTCTCAGAAAGGCAGCTCAACCGAAGAGTCAAAGATAGTTCTGCACTGATGCCACAGCGCACTTCGTCTCACAAAGATGCATGACAAGAAATCTCAGTCTTGACCTGTCTGCGTCTTCTTGCGAGGAAGCAGGCTCAAATATGGGCTTAAAGACCCTTTCTAAGTCTTCTCCTAAATTGGAAACCATTACACAGTACGCGTCTCGGTCTGATTGTGTCAACCGCTTCAAGGCTGTACACTGTCGCATGATTGGACGAAGAAGACTGGGGCCATCTTTCTGTGCCTTGGTGCTGATGCGGGGAGTCGGGGGAACTTTGATCCGATTATCGGGGTGATGTTTGACCGCTTGACGACGCTAATATTGTTTATCTCCCGAGGGTCGGTTGCAGTTCGAATCTTTGTGGCCTCCCTCGACTCCTGTAGCCAAACCCTTCGAGTTCCTCTGGCCTCTTGCTGTTCCATCTCCACAGGATCTCAAACATTGATAAGAAAACTTCCAGTGGAGCTTGGTTGAACTCTTCGTAATACTCTATGCGCCTGTAAAGAGGAAGACTACCAGCTTTGCTGCTTCGCCGTTGTTCCCTGGGCTTTTAATGGGCCGGGCTTGACTGCGTTCATGGCGGCTTGGTCATCAGTATCGACGGTACTGGATTCTTGAATGCATCCACATATTGAGCCCTGGATTCGAACCTAGCGTGGGAGATGTCATCTTTGTACACGGTCTTGGCGAAGACGTGATTGATGCTTGGAGCATAGGCTCTATCTACTGGCCTAGAAACCTAGGACTACTCCCGATTGATCTTCAAAATGTTCGAATACTGACGTGGGTAAACAAATTAGAGGTCGCTGACGTTCCCTCATTTCGCAGCGATTTCATTGTCTTGAACCCTGTAGAAGAGACCCTGTCCGACGCAGTTCACCAGAGAAAAGACCAGGAACAAGTAATTTTGCCTCCTTGTTTCGCAAATCTGTCGGTATTGCTCGCAGATTCTTCGCAAATTTTTAAAAGGTCACGTGTGGTTCGCTGCGAAAGGACTCGGCCTATCGCTTTGTTTGGGCGATTTCTAGCTTGGGCAGACTGGCAATCAAGCATGTAAAGAACATACGCAACGTATTGAATGACCATCCTTCAATCCCACGCTTGCCGAGAAGGTTGCTGATCCGCCATCCCAATATCCAGAAATAACACAGCTCGTACTCCAATATTCCAAAACAACAGGCGGTAAGAAATCCAAGGTGTTTAATATTTCCTAAAGTCACAGAGTTATGTGCAGCTTTAGATACCAGAAGAGGCCGTGCACCGAACATTCAGCAGATGCATCGTCGAGACCGCTGAAGATCTTTGCAATAACAGTAAACAATGTAAGTCTCTGATGGAGCTTTTTCAGCGCAACTCGGCAGCCAAATGGAGTACACCAGTCAGTGTAAAAGAGGGGCGTAATTTCGCAGCTTCCCTTGTCCATCCATTGCTTTATTCCAGGCCAAGACTTATCGGCATTTACCTATCTCGCAACCTGAACTCCTCTGAACATAGTTTACATGATCGGCAAAGTCGATTCTCACGGACCGCCCCGCATTCGAGCTTCCAAGCTCACCGGTCCACTACCGAGGACAGCACTGTCTATCGCGGCGAGAAATGATACTTCGCCTGGATTGTTTTTAGGGCCCAATGTATCGCATTAGCAGTCAACCTGATATGCTCGAACTCTGAATCCATGATTTGCAGCCTCATGTCAGACTTGATGCCCATACTAGCCAGTGTCTCATCCCAATCGTCGGATTCTGCGCTCGCATCCGTGTCCGAGCGAATGTGATCTTTCGCGTAGCCAAAGATCTCCTCTCCTGCGAATCTTGCAGAGCCTTGGAGGTAGCGGTCATAGATCTCAGCAGCTGCCTTTTCGGTGAAGCCCAGGAACTGCATGGCCTCTGGACTTTCCAGTAATTCAGGGATCTTGACGGATGCGTCGCTGTCTGATGAGAATTCAGACACGGCGGCTGCGCGGATGATTTGCCATCCTTCTCGCATTGGTAGATCTTCCCCAAAATCCGAAAGGGGTTGTCGTGCGCGATCGCTGAGGATGCGATGGCGAGATGGGGTGTGACTAGATGACATTATGACGCGCTGAGAAAGTCGATATCTGATGAGTATATTAGTGGGGGTTTTTAGTTTTGGCTAAGTGACTTACAGGGCTGCTTGTGAGTAGTGAACCAAGGCTGTCGATAAGTCGTCGTCGATGTCGGATGACGCTTGTCAAGAGACCTGGGGCAATTTATACTAAGATTTAGATGCAGACATATATGCATATATATGTAGTACAATAATTGCGCTAACGCTGATAGAAGCTTTCTGAGTGAGTCACTGGCCAAATGTGGGGCCACTGCAAAGGATACTAGGATTGATCTCCAACACTGGGAGGAGTCCCGACCTGCAATGTCGCCAGAGACGAGGTATCAAGACACGAATAATGAAAACAACCTCGGTACGACCAGAGAATCTGTGGTATATATATAAAACACGAAAGGCAGAATACTTCTCATCACCTCCCACTATCTTCACAAAAAAATACCCAATCCGCCGAAAACAGCTATACGCCACTGTGTAAGGTCATTCGAGAAAGAAGACTTGAACTAATCTCCAATCCTCTAAGAACTTTGAGCCTGCAATATTGCCAGAGACGAGGTATATAAAACGAACCGAAGAAGATATACAACATTGACAAACCCAAGAGATCTGTGGTCTATATATAGAAAGAAAACACAAAGATCCAAATTCACAAACCCTTTACAACCACCCAATCGACAAAAACCCCACTTCACTACAATCCTTCAATTTCTCAACAGAGAATGAAGCCCCATATCCCGGCAACAGCATCTAACATCCAATTGCATCCCTTCACTCCACACCTCAACTGAGAAAAGAAATACCCACACCAAAACCCCTTCCCTCAAGTCCTGCCACTCGGAATTACCACTACTCCTATCCATTACGATCCCCGCTGGAGGAAGGGTAGGTAAATGACTCGGCGCCGGAAACCTGTATATAGGCTCAGCAAATACCGATTATGGCATGACAATACCATTGCCCACCCTAATTCTACCACTGCCACATATCCGTTCGTTCATCAAAGTACCGTGTTAACACCCTCCCAGATGGATCATCCATCAAAGTACCAATCTGGAACCCCTCACCACTCACTCTCTCCACTATTTCATCCTTCACCCCCTCCTTTCACCCTTTCACCTTAAGACATATAAGATGTACGGTATAGATAACCATAAACCTCGCCAAGCATACGGGTAACTACCAGGAAAAACGAGGGCCAGGAAAGCGTCCGTCTAGCATTGTCAGTAATTCTTGCTTCAATGGCGTGTTGGAAGCCCAAATGGATATTGTAGGGGATTGTAGCGGACGGTCAGGTATTTTAACAAAATGTGTGTGGAATTTGAATGGCAGCGCAGCTGCTGGGAAGGGGTAGACTATTTACATATATACATACAATCGATGCAATTTCTCATAGATATTTCCTCAATAACAGAAGTCCTTACTACGGCCGTTCAGTAGGAAACGTAAACCCGACCTTCTCCTTCAACGGACTCCTCTCCCCACCATGCACCGGCAACCCCAACTCCATCTCCACAGTCGTATCCTCAGAGCCATGTCCCCACGTCGGGCTCGCCGCATTCCCATCCCTATCCGCAGGTCTGACGTTCGGCCACCTGCGCTCCTTGCTGAAGCCGCCGTTGGCGCTGGAACTCGCTTTCGAGCGGATCTGGGTCGCGAGGCGGCCGCGCATGTAGAGGTAGAGTGGGCGGAAGATGGGCGCGTTGGCGCAGACGATGCCGATGTTTACTTCGGGGAGGCGCCAGGCGACGTTGTCCGAGATGGACCAGGTGGTGTCTGGGTCCGTGGTGGCGCCGGCAGAGAGGGCGGTGCGGACTGTGCAGCAGATTGCGGTGCTGTGATTTGAGTTAGTTGTGGTTCTTTTTCCGGGGGGTGGATAAGGGATGTACATTACACCAAGACCCATGAGCAGACATAGGCCGATTTTGGTTCGTTTGTTGATCTGCAGGTTCCGGAGGAAGATGATTGGAAGGGCTGCGCAGATGAGGTCTGCGATGACTGAGAGGACTGTTGCGGTCATTTAGTGATCTGCACGTATTTCTTCGGCAATGTGACTTACTCCCTTGCGCAATGATAATAGCCTCGACTTGCTGGTTGGAAAGGCACTTTCCGTCCACACCAACATCCCAGTATGCTTTTATTGGCCTGCAAACCCCGAGGAACAAGAATACACAGATGGCGGTGAAGAGTGTCGTAAATCCAATGAGCGCATACATCCCTCTCTTGATATTTCTTGACTCAACAATCCGCAGCAGAAACAGACATATGGAGATCTTCACCAGGGCAAGCGTAATGAAGGTCTGGATCCAATCTGCCCAACCCAATACCCGAGAGACTCGACGTTGAGAGGGGGTGAGATAGTATTCGTGGCGTCCGAGGCCGTTGACGACCCCCGCTGTGACGAAGCCTGCACCAATGATTGTTGTGAACTGGATTATGTCAGTGGCCAACGTTTCGTGTGAAGAGTGCAGGGCAAGGCAGACCATAGCAAATACCATAACCCAATCATCCCATCCCAGGTTGCGTGTAAGGCGTGATCGAATCCATATCCGCAAAACTGTGGTGGTGAAAGCGCAGATGACAAAGGCCCAGCAGACGGCGACGAGGGCCCAGCCTTTGTCTTGATCCCCAGTAGGATTTGGTCCGAATGTATCTGCTTTCATCGTGGATTGGGGATACCGTCGACGAGTCTCTCAATACACAGGTAGAGATGTTGCGAGGCCGTTCGCCATAGCGGGAGTGCATGGTGGCTCGGATGCAATACATAGTATATGATAACGCCATGGGTCACTCACGCTAGTCAATGGCGTACAACAGTTCCTGCTCTAGCATTGCTGTTAGATCACCAAGCACGTTGCGTGGCGTCTTCGCCCAGCCTTGGTCGAGGAACTGGCACCAAGGGACGTAGCCATTATGAGACGTGATTGGCTGCTTAGCCTAAAGGATTCCTTCTCTTGCATCATGCCGTCCTGGAGATCGGAAAATTAAGACTGAAAGAGTTAGAGCAAGTACGAATAGAAACGAAACGTCCCGGCTTTCGCAGGGAACCTTGATTCTGCTAGGAGACTGTCTGACATCGAGCTGCACCGCAATTATGATCCCTAAATCTCGCAAGAAAGATTGTAGGTACATGTTGTAGTACTGTATGCCTTTATAGTGGTATCTCTTATGAGCAGTCCATACATTCGTGGCTCCCATACGGATCAGTGTTGTCCCAGTCGTCTTGCACAATGTTGTTACGCTCGAGCGATTGAGTCTGATAAGGTCTGCTCGGCTGTTCCTGCAGGACATGTGCTCGATTGCACTTCCTAGCGTGTCTGAGATGCGGGGTGCATGATTCAGCAAGCGCTGCCATTCGCGCGCCTAGATCTCAAGCCATGCCAAGGGATACCGTGCCATGGGTTTTCTCCATCATCGGAGAAATAGATGAGATTTGGGGGCTTGAGCCCCGCGACGCTACTACCGCTATTGTCTGATAAAAGTTGGCACCCATTGAGAGGCGATTTCAGACTGTTAGGAGCAGCACGTAACCAGGGCCCCCCAAGTCGCTAAAGCACCTATTTAGCGACTTGGGGGGGCCCTGTTAGTATCGAGGATGTCCGTTCTCATGATATTCGTGACTTGTTCAAAAACCATTGAGATGTTAACAGCAGCTTCTGTCCTATCATCACTCGTTGCGAAGCAACTGTGTCCTGAATCTTTACTGCGTGGCGGAGACTGAATGGCCCCATTTGCCTAGACACGCTTGAACCTGAGAATAAGTTTCTCGCCAACGGGTCCGGCAATGAAGGTATCACTCTGCTCAATCCCCTCATCATCCACAATCTCAGTCGTATAATTCGTATAAATGGCCACAATCACCAACTTCAGCGCTGTATCGACATCAGTCTCACGCAATCAAACCAAGCTTGCCACTTCTGACAGTGAAACATACCTTGAATAGCGAAATTGCTTCCCAAACACATCCTGCCCCCACTCCCGAAAACCCAGAACCACCGCTTCATTTCCGCCTTCTGCTCCTCCGTGGCATCCGTCCATCTCTCTGGTATCCACTTTGATGGCTGTGGATACACGGTAGGATTCCGATGGAGAGTGTAAGGATTGGCGCTGACCCTGACGCCACCGGGGATGCCGCTGTAGCCTTCGAGTGTCGTACCCGCCGGGATATCAGGTGTGATGCGTGGTTGTTGCGCTGGTGCAGCGGCGTAGAGACGGAAAGTTTCTTGGAGGATGCTGTTGAGGAGGGGAAGGGCGTCGATAGAACGAGGCGAGGGTAGAGTATTGCTGCCATCCAGGAGGGAAGGATCCCCTACGATCGGCGGACTGAGAGTCAGAAGTTCGGTGCGAAGTTTGTCCTGTAAGTCCGGGCGCTGGGACATTTCCCACATCAGGTAGGTGAGGGTTATGCCAGAGGTCTCGTGTCCGGCTATCATGGAATCCAGCATCTCTGAGGCTGCCTTCGTCATAATAGCCTTTGAGTCTGGCTTCTCAGACTGGGGTGCTGCTTCTCGGAGCGACTGAGTCAGGCGTCCGTAGACGACCGGATAAGTCTCCACCGAGTCTTTCGTCTCCGAACCTTTTTCCGAATGAAGCAGCATCTCAGCCTTTTCGCACAGCGAAAAGCACAATTTCTCAACCTCCCCCCCTGCACGCTGCAGCGGCATCTGATTCTTGAAATTCTTATAATCCGCAAGCCAATAGCGGCGATAACTGACCATATTCATAAAATCAGTCGCATTGGACAGTCCAAAAAGGTAAGCAGTCACATTATCCATAAACACCCCCTGGAAAAAATCCAATACATCCAACTGTACCTTCCTCTCCGCGAATCCATTCATAATCGGCAGCAAACCCTTAAACGTCAACTCCCTCGACGCCACCTGCAAGTCCTCGCAGCCCTGCAGATAAGACTTCGAATACACATTCGCAAGCATCCGTTTCTGCACAGAGTGCAGTTTATAATCCAACATGCTAACAATATTCAGAGTACCATAATTCACAAACGCATCCAGATACCACCTCGTCTTCTCAAAGCCGCCGACATATATCGTTCGCAACGCGGCAGGCGTGCAGACACTGAGTTCATTGGGACCGAGCCGAACGATAGGCCCGTGTTTTTGATGGAGGGCGTAGATGGCGCGGGTGCCGGAGCAGTTCTTGCGCTTCGAATCGATCCATTGCGAGGTTATGGGGGTGGAGAAGTGGGCGTTGGGGATTTTGGATAGGGGGGAGAGGAAGAGTGGGGAGATGAGGTATTTGTATAGTAAGAGTAGGAGCAAGAAGGTGATTCCGATGATTGTTAGAGAAGGCATGTTGGCTATGATGGAGTGACGATGGGAGACGGTGCAGTTGGGTAGACACCTTCAGGGAAGGGTGATGGGAGATCATGCTCGTTATCTGGATTGCTGCTCAACGGGCGGTGCGCCAGAGATGCCGCTACGGAGAGCGGGGTCATGCACAGGGAGGCACGCAAGAAAGGGAAAAGCTGGATCGAGCATCTTGGGTGTGGTGGTTCCGTGCTGCTGGAAGTGTAGTGGCCGTTGACTTTGTCGCTACTGCATGGTGAGAGTAGCAGCAAAACTTAGTGCGGGACACTCTTCTCTATGCCCAAACCTTAAACCCCTTTGATTGCTTCCCGTTATACTCCGTACCTCGCGTTTCTGGTGGTTGCGTCGTATCTTGTGCAAATCCTCTGATCGGAGTTCTCGTCGGAGCTCAGAGTCATTAATATTAGATCCATGAGCTGCTCTATATCTAACTCTAATCATACACTTAACGCCGGACTCGTTCATGTGGGTATATGGAACATAGAATACCACCATCGACAAGACGCTAAAGCGCAAACTTCTAAAGAGCACGTCCATCCAGGGACTGTATGCCGATATCTTCGTCCCCCGGCTCAGCTCGCTCACGCTCGACCCTGAAATCCACCTCTTTCTTGATAATCATTTTCCTGCTGTCGTTGCTTCCAATACTGTTGGAGTCATGATTGGTGACTTCATGTATCACCGTGCTCTTGTTGTTACCTCCGTGTCCAAAGCCATTCGCTGCGTCCATCCGCGGAATCCCCCTCCTGGACATGCTGAACACACCCGGGTTCATGGAATTCGTCCTCGTGCCATTTCCAGACCGCATCGCGCTTAGGCCGTAGCTGCTTTCTCTTCCCCTGTGGTTGCCAGAGCCGTATGAGCCATAACCCTTGCTACTCGTCGCCGGACGTGGCTCCGTGGCGCCGTAGTCTGTGCTCACGGCCATCATGAAAGGTCGAAAACAGGGGATGGTGGCGGCGAGATTGCTGTAGTGGACTTCGATTGCAGCCCAGACGACGGCGCCTACGAGATCAAGAGTGGGATTCAAAGAGGTGATTCCTTTGGAGAGAAAGTGTAGCCGAAGGATTGCAAAAGCAATCAGTCTTTTCAATCGAGTTAGTGTACTTGTACAATTGGTGAAGGAAGAATGTGGACCTACGGTAAACGGAAAAAGAAGGCAATGACCACCATGGCCTTTCTCTGGAGTGACATCTTGAGACCATGAACAAGATAGGCAGCGAGACAGACCAGCATGATCTCGAGGACGATATCGACTGCAGTAACTATTTGCCACCGGATCAACTGCAGAAGCGTCAGCGGTATGCAGAGAGCAAGGACCAGGCCTCTCCCACCATATTGGTACACTTGGCAGCGATATCTGGCCACGGGTGGTTGAGTTCACAATTCACGGCTACGATGAAGGATGATACCACTGCCCACAAGGTTGACAGTCCGAATGTCGCCCATGACGCTTTGTTGTGGAATTTGTTTGGGGTCAGGCGAAGGAAGAGGAAGACGAGGCTGCATTTGGACAGGTAGAGGCTGATGATGAACAGTATATCACTCGTCACCCAAGCCTGTAGAAGTCAGCTCGGAGGTTCCCGTGTGGCAAAGTGCATGGTGCATTGACCTGCTGTATGGTATCTAATTTGGCTTTGTCGACCAATTCAATCGAAGTGCCGAAACCCTTAGAAACGGCGAAGAAGATTAAGATGGACTGTATGAGAGCGAAAGCCTATGGATGGTCAGTCTTCGGATGTCTTGCCCTCGTCGAGGTAGCAATTGTACCGTAGCGACGCCATGTAGATAGTCATCCTTGGAAAAGGGCGGCGTGATGACCACCCGCACATAGATGCGTATGAGAAGACAGACAACGCCTAAGAGCAAGCCCAGGGCAGTGGCGATGATGACCCATGATCCGTGATGGGTGGAGTCGGTGATCTCGAGAGGAGGGTGTTGGCCCGTTGGAACTGCGCCGTATCCATAACTGGGCGATGCCATTCGCACTGATGAGGAATAGAAAACATAGAAGAGCAAGGGTGAGATGGAAGAATATGGCTTCTCTACGGATGCATGGTCGCAAAGAGGAGCCAATGGATGTGGTCTTCAACGCAGCAGTGAGACAAGTGTACGCAGCAGGTGAGGGAGGTGCATCAAAATCAAATACGACAGGACAGACAATATTGGTACTCTACTTTGGTAGCAAATGGTGAAAGGTAAAAGGTAAAGGTAAAGGGTGTCGTGCTGCGTGGAGATGAAGATCATTGAAAGTGTTGCTGGTGTGTCTCTCCTGGCATGCACCTGGCATGCACGCACCATGGCAGCATCCTTGGCGCGGCCCATCGCGTCCCATTTGATCTCCACCGTCCACTTCTGGAGCAGGCGAGCGAGTCACGGGCGTGGGATGCAAACTTACCTGGACCGAGCACATCCATTGCTTGGCGGGAGATAAGGACAGGCTTCGGTGGCTTCGGTGGCTGACGGGAGTCTGCTTAGCGTGCGATACGCCGGATTTCCTTTATGACTGAGCGAATCATGATTTCGTGCCATCCTACCGATCTTCGCAGGGTCGCTGAAGGGCCGGCCGTACTACTATGTACTGTGTACATAGTACATAATAGTGCAGGGCTCGA
>JAABUL010002206.1_pt1 | contig 33168 bp, 36 predicted proteins | sample 5559151 | NCBI WGS metagenome assembly JAABUL01 (sample SAMN10711876, study PRJNA513368) | rock metagenome | isolation source: Antarctica rocks | place: Antarctica: Victoria Land, Pudding Butte sud | reverse complement strand
CATGGCTAACACTCTTAAACTCATTCTTATTCTCCGGGTTGGTCTGGATGCGCAACGACGCCGTGAGGACGAATTGGCCGACGGTGGCGCTGAAGCCGGAGAGGAAGGCGTTGAAGGGCTGGGAGCGTGGTTAGAGTCAGCGTTGTAGATCTTCTGTTGCGAAGAGAAAAATCGAAAGTGATAGCGGTGGCGGGGAACGATTCCTCTTCTGCTCGATCAAAACGACACCCTCACACCCCCCGGTCCCCTCCTATCCAATTCCTCGTACGCCCCTCCTCCCTCATGCACGCCATCCTAAACTCAAGCCAACCAAAGAAACAAAAACTCACATAATTCCCCACAACCAAACAATACAAAAACTGCACACCTCCCACCGCAACCAAAAACGCCATGAACGCATCCGTCAGCTTCGTCCGCTGCGCCGTCTTGCTCCAGTAATTATCCCATGTCTTGGCCAGTATATCTTGCGCCGACTGCGATCGCTGCTTTGACGAGCTGGGTTTGCTTAGGGAGGTGGTTTGGGTGGAGGATTGGGAGGGGGTCGATGGGGTGCGGGGAGTTGAGGATGTGGAGGCGGTGGCGGGGCGTTTGGGCGGCATTGTTGAAGTGGTGAATGGAGGGGGTGGGTTATGGAGGGGGAGGAGGAAGGGTGGTGAGTGAGTGAAGGAAACGTTGCGGGTTTGTTTGAGTCGCGCTAGTGAGTAGCTTGGGCGGGGAGGGGCGGGCGCTAGAGCTATAGCTCCAGGAACCCAACATAATTTAATAAACAGATAAATGTAGCTCCGAAAACCCGCACACTGTATCTCGCTTTACACGTTCCATGAGACAAGGCTGACCTCCCTTATCCGGGTACCCTCCGCATGCTGGCCAAAACTTGAGTACTTGATATTCGCCTACGAGGTAACGGTGATGGCTTCTGGAGGCCCCAGGCAAAGTGGTTCCAACAGGACACGCCCTCGACCGTCCCCATTGTGCCGCATACAATGTGACAACCTACCATTATCAACAGGTCTGAGCCAAACGCATGACCGCGGCGCACCTTCTTCTTCTTCTTCCAATCGCCTGCAGGCCGCCACAATATAGAGTATCCCCAGCTGGAGCAGACTGGGCCCGTCAATACGAGGCAATCCCCTGCATCAGCATAGCTTATGGACGCCCTCAGACGGGCCCCTAGCCCCCTAGAGGCCCTGGAGCCTGAACGTTCATCAAGTATCTGAAGCCCACCTGCTCTCCATCTCCGTCTCCGTCTCGTGTTTTGTCCACTTTCTCCTCTTATTGAACTTTCGATTTCTACTGCTTTGCAACCCGTTCGTTACCAGTCTCCAAACATCATCGATCATGCTATCGCTCATTTCTCTGCTCCTTTCCCTGCTTGTCCCTCTCGTCTATGCCGCCTCAGAACAAGGCGTAGTCAGCCTTTGGAGCGACTCCTCATGCGGCAGCGGCGCAACCACGAATCATGGCGAAAGAGACCCCGTAGCTCTCAACTACACCCTCAGCGTCGACGTTTGCGGCATTCCTGGCGTCACTTATCGCAGTTTTAGGATCTATCAGCGCCCAGCCTGCGGCAACGGTGTCCTCGCCGTCTCTGCCTTCTATGGCAACACTGACTGTAAGAATGACGGTTACGGTTTCGGCCCGATTATCAGTATCGATCGTCAACCCGGTCACTACAACAGTGGTGACTGTCTGGCTTTGGAGGACTTCAATTCTCTGGCATTTCTTTGCGCTGGACTCGGCGTGACAGGCGGCGCGAGTCTCACCAACATCTTTTATTCTTCCGCGACGGATGCTGTTACTTCAAGTATCGCTTCGTCAGCCACGAGTTTCACCAACGACTTCTACTCTTCGGCTTCGAAGGCTATTACTTCAAGCATCGCTTCGTCACCCTCGGCTACACCCATTGCTCCAAGCGCAAGCATGACTTCCCCACTCTATACAGCTCCAGCTGGGTCTGGCTTCCCAGGCTCGGTTCCTATCAATACTGCTTCCAGCGGCATTATCGGACCCTCCGCTGGGTCTATCACTGCACCGTTAACCCCCGGCTTTACTGGCGCAGCGCCCAGGTTAGGCGGATCAGTTGCTGGGGTGTTTGTTGTGCTTGTAGGAGCGGTTCTGTTTTAAATAGACCTGTCCATGTATGCAAAGAGTAGAAACAGATTAGAATCGGGTTCGGACTAGTGCGACCAAGATATGTTGTCAGAGTATTTGGCATTATTGAACCCTCTGCGATCTATTAGTAGGGCTAGCCTTGAAGTGGGTATAGCTTCAATCTTAAAGGAGGTGACAGTGAGATCAAGCGTTAATGGACTGCTACTACGAATATTGCACTACCCTATAATAAAGCTGTTCACCAACCGTTTAACGAGGCTCTCGGTAATTCGCTGCTGACACACGCTAGCTCCTCCTAGCCCTGAGAGCTTACGATAAGCTCCAGCTCACTCCCAACATCAAAAACCCATTCAATCTGTCCAACTCCCATATCCAACTCATCCACTCCTCCTCATCCCCAAACAAACAAACAATTCAAACCCCCCCCCCACCCAAAAAATGGTCTGTCGCCCCCCCCCCCCCCTTCCCTCCCTTCCATTCTCCTTCCCCAACCCCACCCCTCCACCCCCTCCAACCACCCCCTCTAACCCCACCCCAGGACCCCCCCACCACCGCCCTCGCCCTCGCCCTCCTAACCGCCGGCGGCGGCCTAACCGGCTTCATCCGCACGGGCTCCATCCCCTCCATCGTTGCGGGCATGACCGTCGGTGCTCTTGTAAACCCCCCCTCCCTCTCCCTACCATATCAAACCCCTTCCCCTTATATCAAACCCCTTTCCCTTCCCCCCACGAAAGCTGACGCACAAACAACCCTTAGTACGCGCTCTCGGCGCTGCGGCTGCGCAACAGCCAAGCCTACGGCGTGGAGCTGGCGGTGCTGGCGAGCGCGGTGCTGGCGGGGAGTAGCGTGCCGCGGGCGGTGCGGAGCGGGAAGGCGTTGCCGGTGGGGTTGAGCGTGGTTGCTGTGGGGGGGTTGGTGCGGTTTGGGATGTTGTGGTGGGGGGGGAGGGGGAGGGGGATGGGGATGGGGAGGTGAGTGTTGGGGGGGGGTGTGATTGGACTTGGGATCTGGGAAGGGGGGGGGGGTTGAGAGGGTTTTGTGGGGCTGGTCTGGCCTGGATCTGGTCTTTATTACAAGGGACGTATGTTCGGAGAGCTATGAAGGAAGATACGCTGGACCGCTGAGTTGCAAACTCCAAACGTGACATCAACACCTTTTATGTATAAAATCGCAAGTCCCGTTTTTGTTTTGCGAGCCTCAAGTATCCTCCCCATCCTCACCCCCTTCTCCATCCTCATCTCTAATCATCTCATCCTCCTCCTCGTTCAATAAATCCCCAATCTCCTTGCTATTCCTCAAAATCGCCCTCGCTTCATCCTCATCCACCCGCATGTCCTCCATGACAAGCATGACCGCGAGCTCAGGCGCCAACACTGCTTGTACATAGCCTGCGACCCCAGCGGAGGCGATGAGCTTGTCCGTGGCGGCGAGACGACGAACTTTGGGAGCGAAGGAGGTCATTATGTTCTCCGTACTATTTGTTATTAGTACTCTGGGGATGCTACGAAATTTGTGGATGGTAGGGGGGAGAGGAGACGTACATCAGCCTAGAGCCCTTGGATCCATAGTATCCGGGAGCCAGACCCTCAAATCCATGACCACTCAGCATAATCTGCTGCAGCGTCTTATTCTGCCCGCCCTTGACTTGATCTTCAAAGGCGTTGCGGTAAAAAGATGGTTTGTCGCCCTTCAAGATATCATCTACTACCGGATGGAATCTCCCCAGTCGCTCACTAAGGCGTGTCCAATCAATCCTCGGGTATCTCTTCGCTTGCCACTCGTTCTCAGCGGATTTCATCTTGTGTGCTTTGCAGAACCGCACTTGCTGCCGAACATTAAGCCGTTTGCCGGAATCGAATTCTTGCAGAAAGCTTCGCTCGACAGGTTCTTGACAGATTGGGCATTTTGCTGACGGGTGGTCATAGTATTTGGCGATGCCGAGCTCGGGGAACGAGAATTGCTCCCTTAATGCCTCGAGTTCAGGAGAAACGGGCGCCGAGCTGATAGAGGAGAGGGAGCTGTCGTCGTCGAATGATGTTGATGGTATTGAAGATACTGTGATGGAGGAAGTAGGCTCTCTGTACTGTAGGTCTGGTATCTGGAGCTTATCCTTGGAAAGGTCGACTAGATTCTTTAGATCTCCCACTCCCGTCTTCTTTATCACTCCCATCGTTTCAGGCTTTCTCTCAGACTCGCTTGACCTCGTAGCCTTGGAAGTATTGACGCTGTCTGGTAATACTCGCGGTACGACGAAACCTTGAGGTGTAGGACCCTTCGTAGGGGTGGCGTCCCTAAAGAACGGTAGGTTTGGTTGTTTAAAAACATTTGGTCGACCTTCTTGCGAGGACGCTTGGTTTGTCCTCGACAGGCGATTCGAGGCTCTTTTCGAACGCGGTGTGGTTTCTTGGGAAGGCGGGGCTTTAAAGGCAGCTTCTGCGGTTGGATCTTTGATTTTATCGACTGTCAATATGTCAACCTACAAAACGTAACGAATTGTCCCGACTACTAACGTAAAGGCTCCACTGCCTTATTGTTGAATGTACGAAATCCCGTTTTGCTCTTCTTGAAGGGCGATATACTTTCCCCCTCTATATCCTTCTTATTCTCCTTCGGCAGAGCAGCCATATGTATATTTTTCGAGTTGGTACCATACATAGCTTTGGTCTTTTCAGGCTTCGCAGTCCACGTATCGATGAAATCCTCCGCGGCGATCGCCCTCACGGCTGGACCGGGACGTTTGAAGCTTGTTTGCGGGCCATTGAGACGTCTAGACCGCGCATTGGAAGATGCAAAGCTCGTGGAACGTATGTTTGATGGCTCGTTGGTAAGCTCCGAAGCAGCATCATTACTTCCGCCATGGGGGGTTTTTGAGCCAGTGCTGTCGAAAGCTAGCTCATACTTGCCAATTTTCCTTCTCTTTGATGGTAGCGAGTCGGCATCGGAGAGCTCAAAATCATGCACTGTCGAAGCGTCATCGCTTGAATCCCTCGGTGGGGCGTCGATGTCTATGCTAGGCGATCGCTGCTTCTGCTCTCGAGGTGTAGCCTTGACTTGAGGCCCGGTTGGAAGCAGGCTGTAGCCTAACTTCTCTGTTCTCATCCCCACCCTTCTAGACTGCGGCGCTTGATAGGACGAAGCCATGGAAATGTTTTCCTCACGAGGCGGATTGGAGCTCTGAACATGCTCCGCTCCTTAAGCGCGACTGGACTACGCGACGTGTAACCACTTACGCTACGCCATTGCGATATCAATCATTTCTTCAGAAAAGGAGTATTACACAAAATCGTTGTATCGAACGTCGAACTACAGTTGGTTCTCAGATAATTCGACGAGGTCGAGCAGTGTAGGCAGTGTAGGTAAACCACCACTCTACCAATAATAAACCAGATATGCTCAATGAAGCGTTTCACAGCCCGCATTAAACCCCTATGAAGATGACCTGGCCTACTAATAGAACTCCATCACCAATGCATCCTCATAGTGTATGGGTAAAATAAACTCCGGACGAAAGACCTCAGAGCGTACCGCAAAATGCCGCCCCGGTAGCCAAGAAGAAAAGAGCCTAATGGGACGCCGCGCTAAATCGAAGGCTGTAAGTACAATTACTAGGCGAAAGTCATCTTGATCTCCTTCTCTTTCCCAAAACCCTCATCTTCCTCGTCCAGCCATGCATTATGCTCAAGACTTGCGCCGCTTGCAGCAGCAGGCATCGTCATCGAGTGAGTCAGCTCTGGCCTCGGTGGATGCGGTGTGAATTCCTGCAACTCCGGGGTGTGGACTAACCCAGGGGACTTGGCAGCAGAGTGGAATGACTGGCCAGGCGAGGGAGACTGGTGAGACTCGGTAGCTAGCTTCTTCCGTTGCGCCACAACGTTCTCAGGGCTGCCGTTTTCATCATAGCTATCGTAGTCCTTGTTGAACGGATTCGAGGCCTGGCCGTTCGATAATGATGCTTGCGATGAAAGTGCATTTGAGTTTGGCCGATATGGAGGGCTTCCTTCATAGCTTCTTGTCTCCCGCAAATTTGAATACGGGCTCTGTTCTGGCTTGTCTATGGAAGGAGTCGCTCCGTTGAGGTTTATTTTCATTGGGGGTAATGTCGACTCCAGCTGCTTTACCTCGATCTGCTCGCTGGCGAGCTCCGCTTTAATAGCATCAATATCAAAAAGAATATTGCCTGCGCCACCATCGACATTGCCTTCACCGTTGTGGTCGCCTTCTCGCATACTATCATCGTACGTCTCCCATCGCCTCTTCTCAGCAAGTTTGCCGCGTTTGAAGAACCCAAATCTCCTCTTCTCTGGCTTCGTTTCTGCGTCCTTTCGCGCCTCGTCGAGTTCATGGATGAGCTCGCGTTGACGCTTCTCATGGTTTTCTGGGTCTGGGTCTTCGATTTCAGTGAATTCATCGCTCTCAACTTCCCAACCCACTTCTCGGAGTAACCTAGGCATCGCCGAACGGTACGCCATGTGACCGTTGACCAGCTGAGTAACATCAATGTTTTCAAGGCCGGGAATCTCCATCACAGGAGCAAGGCCAGCTATCCGCATAATACCACCACTAGTGGCTCGGAAGAGGTATCCTACAAAGATCGATTAGGGCATTGAAAACCAAAGCTGCAAGCAAGTACTCACCCAGGATCCAGTCATTAGATGCGTAACCATTGACGAAGCGTCCTGATATGACTGTCCTGGCACGAAGATATTCATCTTTGTTCGCTACAATGGGCGATCCAAATAGGTACACGTTCTGAATCAATCCATACGCACCTTTGGCCGCCAGCTCTTTTAAGCAAGAAAAGATGACCCGGCAACCCAGTGAGAATCCAACTAGTGTGATAGGTCTCACACCAAGATTCCTATCGATCAATGAGTCTGCAAGAATTAAGCCGGCGGCGTTCGCTCGGCCCAAAGATACTGTCCATGGATTATCGATGAGATAGGAAAGCTTTGTTAGAACTATAGGAAGTTGCAGTGAAGCCATGAGCGCCACCAAGATTGTACTACCAAGGACTTGTTGCAGACCTTGGGTGAGAGCCTAGCTTGTGTTAGCTGGTCTAGTACACTCCATACACGAAATACGATGCCAAGCATACCTCAGTAGCTAAAATGTTGATTGTCTGGCCCATGCTTTGTAACATCTCCGGTTCCCATAAAACAGAGTACATGTCTCCCATGATCGGATCTACTGTACTGTATGGCAGCCGCACATCATCAACCTTTCCGTTCATCCATCCGGAAATTGTGACAATCAGATTTACCCTCTTGTTATTGTGCAGTGGGCGGTACTCAAAAGTCTGTACAGCACCCGTTCTTTTATTAGACGCCCTCACGGCGATTGTACCGCCTGTGACAACAGCACCGGATGTGATAAGTGCCGTACCTCCAGCACCAGCTAGAAAGCCGCTTGTGCCAGCAACGCCTATGGTCGTGAAACCCGCAGCCAAACCAGCACCAATAACTGGGGCCAAAAGGCCGGCAGAAAGCCCAATTACAAGACTCCCACCAACAGTGGCAAGTCCCATCATCATATATTTTCGCTTCAAAGCTAGCTTTCTCCGATTCTCCATGTGCTCAGCTTCATCCCATGTCTCCTTGTTTGCAGCTTCCTGCATCTCTAAAGAATCTGTAACACGCTTCTCGAAGCGACATATCTCTAACCATGAGACCTCCATTGAGGCGCCTACACGTTCGAGAAGAACCCTTGATCGAGAGTCATATATGGAATCCGCAATCAAGACCAGGAACAGATCACAAAGAACGGTCCATCGAAGGTCGATATCAATGCTCTTGGTGGTCGGCAGCTGAGACGGAGTGCGGACTTCAGGCATGTCAACACCCTCGTGTTCCACATAAGGAGGTGGTGAGGATATCTCTGTAAATTCTTCTGTCGTGGATGGAGCCGGAGAGTTCACTGATGCCCGCTTCTCGCTCTTCATGGTGGGAGATGAAACTGGGTGGTTATCAGGGACACCGTCTTCTGCCATGGGATTCTTAACGCGAGAGTTCTGCATCAAGGCCGTAGTCAGATCGCCTGGCTGAACACCATGTTCGGCCAATTGCTCAATCATGACTTGCTCTATAGAATCTCAGTACTAATTTCTTAATTCATAGAGCCCTTGGAGTTACCTGACGAATCAATCTCCATGTGCGCATACAATCTTACCATCATTTTCTGACTCCACATCGTCGTCGACTCAAACGCGATTCGCAGTTCTTTCTTCGTTGCTTTAGTTCCCTCCACGTCTTCCAGCTCTTTGACCATCTCCGCCATCGCCAGTCTCGTAACACCTACGTAGGCTATTCTTTGCCCTTCCGTCAGCAAATCTTTGGTAGCCTGCATCTGCGCTAAGGGATCCCGCTGATCGTCGTCCTCATCAATGAAATTGGTACCCTTCTTCTTGAACAGATACTCTGTATTATCGTCCATGCTTGTTGCAGACTGCGCATCCTCGTCAATCTGAATTCGGGTATATCCTCTCCCTGCGCCGCCAAGCCCCAAATATGCGTTTGCTTCATCATCAGATTCACGGATTTCCCTTGCTACGAGCTTTCCGTGGTCATCGTAGAGATCATAAGGCGCAAATGCAGGCATATCTTGCCATTCTTCCTCCTTCGTGTGCTCCTGTTCAACTCGCTGAGGCGCAAGTGCCTGATGTGACCATTCCGACACTCCGCCTGCAACAATAACTGGTCCAGCTTGAGCTGCCTCCTTTGTACCATTGTGCGGAATTTCTCCAGTGACGCAGTTTTCAGCTTCCAAACCCTTGGAATTCGCAGGTAACGATCGACCAGGCTGGTTGGGTTCTGGTGATCCGGACGGTGGGCCTAACCGTTCAGCCGGCCGTATACCGACTTCATGGTTATGGTCACGGTTGTCTTGTCCATTTGATAGGGTCTCCTTCGGATCACGTTCGCTTGACTGCTTCTCTGCTGCTTTTCCCGCGTTGTCCCCCGCCCCCATACCATTTTCGGCTATACGCCTATTTGGCCGCTTCACAGGTAAACCGAACTCATCAATTATAGGCTCCTGCTCGTTCATTTCGGCATGCGAAGCTGCATCTGGCCTGTGTTCATTCTCTTTCCCTGTTGTTGCAGCATCCAGGGGCGATTGAGCATGGGCCTTGCTGTTCGCTAGAGCCGGTTCATTGAAGGGCATTATTATACTGTAAGAGCACGCCCATCTGGCTCGACTGCTGCTGCAAAGCGCGAGGTATGGGGATCGTTGAAACTCGAGGAGACGAATGACAAGGCTTGTTCATGGCAAACTACAACATACCCCATATATGCTGTTGTCTAAGGCATATAATATTGGAGAACGAAGCTCCTCCATGGCGGTTTTGGTCGGCCACCGGAATCTCTCTAGCGTAATTTGGTCAATTCGAAGCACATCCTTTCCTCATTTCATTTTCCGAGGCAGATCACCAACTACGATATATTTGCGTCCCCAAATTAAGGAGAACAACAAGTGAAGAAGCGAGCTTGAATTGGTTTGGTACAAGGAATGGGTGTCCGGTGCTGCTAAGGACTTCGTCGGTTATGCAGAGCACAGCAGACGTCCTAATCTGACTGAACCAGTACTACTGACAAGATTAAGGTGCTGATGAAGGGCATTGACATTTCATCCACAAGAGTTATTTACGGTTGTGAGCAAATGCACAACAAATTTCATTGATCCTGTTTAGTTGGAAGCGACATAAACAGCCTAAAATGTGTATTCGAGCTATGTAAACCTTTCGCCGCGCGCCTCTTCATTATCCGTAAGAAATCATTGCAGTCAATGAGCGTAGATAGTTGGAAAATGAGTGTCCGGGCACTGCAACCAAAGTGGCCAACTCCCCATTCCAACCCTTAGATACACCCCTGGGATCTGATCAAGCCAGACGCCATCCCTCCAGTTGCTCTAGATCTTCGACCTGCGTAGTACAAGAATACAGCCAACCATGATGTAGTAGAAATGTGAATATGGACATGAAAGTGATCTGGTGAATCAGATCCATCCTGCACCAAAGGGGCTGAAGGGGTTCCCGTGGCCTGCTCCAAATAAGCCTTCGATCTCATCCAGATACTCCTCGGGGCCAAATTTCTGTAGGCCATGGCTCATCAAGAATAGCTCTTCGTCGTCCAATATCATGACATCCCTAGCACCAATTTCCTCAGCGAGCTCATTTACTTGCTCGAGTTCAGCACCGAACGGGTGGTTGACATCAGGTTTGCTAGAGAACATGTCGATACTGCCACGTGCATTTGACGGGCTATGGATGGCCGTAGGAGGTGGAATCGACTTGGAGATTGAACGCTGGCGGGCGATTTCTTGGTGCGATTTCTTGGTGTGGGACAATGCTCGCGACGGGACCGAGGGAACATCGACATCACTCGAGTCGTTTGAGCGACGGACTTTGCCAGCAGATGACTGAGACCGGCCAGGTGCTCGGAAATAATCCGTCAAATGGTTCGGTTCGACCGGGCTTGGTGCAGACTCGATGGAAGAAGTGTCGGGGGAAGTGCCGCGCGACGAAGAGAAGTTGATAGAGCTGTCGGAGTCATCGGCGGAACTGTTTGCTGAGGAAATGGCGCTGTGAAGATCGGGAGCGTTGTATGCTAAGATGTTGGTGGTGGACAACAGCTCGAGAGGGTGCGAGATTGCGCTGCGCTTGATGGGTCCGGAGTGATTTCTCATGCTGGCTGCTCGAGCAGGAGTGAGAAGAGCGGCATCAGGACGCTTATTACGCTTTGTGAAAGCTCTTGCGAGATCCATTAGGATTTAAGTTGCTCGTGTTGAGAGGATGTAATTGTAGATCCTAAGTTGACCTGGCTTCAAGATCCTTTACGAATAGATTTGCAGACAGATAAAATCCTCTGACGTGAAGCAGTGGGGTGCGTCAGCGGTTAAGTTGATTACAGTAGTGGGTGGTTGTGGTCGTCTGATGAAAGCTAGCGTGACTGAGGTGTTTTGAAAGAAAGTGTTCTGCGATGCGTAGCAGCGAACCAGATAAATGTCGAACTTGATCCTGTGGACACTGTCCAAACAAAGACTTGTAAAGAATGAGGCTGTGGGTACTGTAAAAAGAATGTTACAGTAGCACACAGATGGCGAAGGGCGATGAATGAATTTTGAGGAGCTCGACCGGCGGCGAAAGAGAGTGGGTTAAGGGTGGAAGGAACGACAACAGAAGAAACGAGAAACGAGTTTGACTCCTGAGGGGGAGGTGTTGCAAGGATGTGAGATTTTCCCGCTATAACCAGAACTACCTAGGACTACGTACATTTAGTGGAGGGGTCGTCGTTCCCAGCCAATCACCTGCCGTGCCTCGGCTGCTTTTCCTCCCATCAGCCTATTTCGGGCTTGGCGTCAGGGCCAAGATTGTTTCACTAAGCCGACTACGTCGTCGTTCCATCCAGGCAGTTTTGATTGGTCCAAGTCACGTCTCGTTCGTGCACAGTCCAAGTTCCCAGATGGCTTTATCGATTGACGCCGGCGAAAGGCTAATACTTTAGAAACAGCGTCCAGAAGGAGCATCTCATATACTCATATCTGTAAATCTAATAACAGGCGATATAGTCCAGGATTTTGGGCGTAGCTCATCAATGAAATTGTTCGTAAATGGAAACAGGTTGCAAAAGATGCTGTGGAGAATCCTAAAGGATTCTGAGGTGCATGTTGACATGTTACGGCAGTGTGCATGGCAATCACTGTTATGGCAAAGATGATTCTAGCCACAAGAAGCGTTTCAAAGGCGGTGTGCCCTTACTACGGTGAATAAAAACTGCTTTCCCTTTTTTCCCGCACAATTGAAGCTGTTTGGGATGCTGTGATTCATTCTTCACATCAAAGTTTCTAAGCCTCCCTTCGGCTATCTGTGTTTCGAAAGGCCAGTCTGAGACAATCGAACGTATAATCCAAAGTATTTCCTTGCCGTCAAGCATGTGCTAGAAACCGGAGTTAGGTGTAAGAGATTGTGGGTCTAATTCTCGAGCCAGCTGCGTTTCGTAATCCGGCGAATGGATTGCCCTCTCTATCATACACTGTTGAGTAACTTCAGCGGGAAACCCGAGCCACATGCCGTCCCCATCTTTGGCCAAGCTTAGGGCCGTGGAAGGCGCTACTGTTGTGTGACGAACAATTGCCGGGGTAGGGTTGCTGAACGTCCTGGAGAACTGCCGTCCATGCTCGAGCGCTGGTCTTATATCTAGCAAATCACATGAGATAGATGTCTTGAACTCAACTATCATCTTAGTCAGTAAGTTCACTCATCCTCCATTGACTCCCATCCGTTCTCTGCCGTCGCTTCACTACCAGGTTCAATGCCTCCCTCTTCTTCCGAATCACTGCTATCTGCGTCCACACCCACAATCCTTTCTTCTTTCGACTCTCCCCGTATAGGGGCCATACGATTCGCAAAAGCTCCACGTATGGCTGGGTTCGTAGAGGTATCCCAGATCTGCATGGCGCCCTTGCTGCCTGCAACCGCTAATCGAAAAGCCACCTCTAGATCCGGTGCAAACTTGGTGGTGAAGACCTTGCCAACGCCGAGATTGCGTGAAACAACCATACTGGGTCCACTGGGCTGAACATTCCACAGCTTGACCTCCTTGTCCATGGATCCAGTGGCTAAGAAACCAGGGATTGTAGGATTGACATCAAAAGATGCGATAGACTCATCATGGGCTTGCAGTGTCCAAACAGGGCGTGAATATTCCGGGGTAGCGGGAACGCTCCTAACATCGTGGTAATGGATTACTCCATTCTCGGTGGTAACGTAGAAGAAGTTCGAATCATGCGGATCCCATGTCACAGTCTCCACGTCGCTCTCCACGGCCCACCTTGGTACTTTGGCATCTGGTGCACGCATGTCTGCAGCGACTATGGTCCGGTCGTAGCTTCCACTCAGTAATACGGTTGTCTCACTCGGATGCCATGCGATCGAGCATACCTTATCTGTGTGGTATGAGTAAGACTTCGCACATTTTGTGATATTCAAATCCCAAAGTTTTACTGTTTTGTCTGCCGATGCAGAGGCCAGTAGATTCCGGTGGTGTCTGTTTGCAGCCAAGGAGAGCACGGCATCAACATGGTAATCATCATTGGTCTTTTTACACCTTTTCCTCTTCTTCCTTTTCTTTTCCTGGCCAGGCTCCTCCTTACCCTCATCACTTCCTTGGCCTAGGATAGCATTTGGGTACATGCAGTCAATCGTGTCTAAGTCCCATACTTCGATATCTGGGTCCATTGTTCCGACCGCCACATAATTGCCCTTCACACTCGGATCTGTAATAGCTCTACCGACTGGAACGTCCAGCCACTCGACACAAAGCGGTATTGCTGGAAGCATGACATCGTGGTGAACATATAGATTATCTGCCTCGTCCTCATATACATAGACTTCCAAATGGGCAACTTCATCTTCAACCTTTGCAGCTACTACCATATTGTCTGTCGCCAGGACCTGTAGCTCTTCCCTCTCTTCATTCTCATCCTCGTTATCTTCAAACGTGATATATGGATCGTCGGAGTTCGATTGATGGTATGCTAACGATTGAGCATTACCAAACATTGCCATAGTCTCTCCATCCTCATTAACTACGTCGCTGTCATAATGTTCAAGGTCATATTCCTTGAGGTCATCGTCAATATCGCTAGGCGCAAAGTCAGAGCAAACCCAAAATTCCGTGTCGAAAAGCTTACCCGTGAGATCTTGGAAGTACCACACCATCGCCTTCTGCACCTGATGATTCCTCCATGGCCTCTTCGCTCTTGTGCCCTTTATTTACATCATCCAAGTCGTCTTTCGCATCCTCAAGCTGGAGTTTCGCAAGCTTTGATATTCGTGCAAGCTCATGTTCGTCAACGTCGTACTTTGTGGGATACGCAGCAGCCGATCCTCGCGGTACCCATGCTGATGCTGTGATCATAGACATGACCGAATCGTTGCACCTCTTGGTCTGAGCTCAGGAGATTATGGAAGTCAACACGCACTGTGCGAAATCGAAATATGATGCTAGCGTGGATGAGTCGGGCAAACTTTTTGGTATGTCCGAGGGGTCGGGCAAATTGTTGACTGTTATCTAATAGATACCGAGGCGAGGGTAAGTAAATATAATTACCAAGATTGGAATCCTGTATCTCAGCCTTCGGGGGTCTTTCTCACTGATGGCGCGCGAAGATAGTCCCAAGAGAAGGAAGCTTGACTCGGATCGCTTCTCGGTACCTTCGAGGCCTTCCACAACCAGCACCAGGGCATTTCGCGGCGCCCAAACCCCACAACACAGCAAAAGCAATACGACATATCAGACCCCAATTATAGCTCAAAATGGCTTCGGACGCCCTAATACCACGTCAACCCCACGGACATCACGCTATTCGGCTACACCACGTCAACAAGAGTTCGATGGCCCTGAGCCGATGATAGACGAAGAAGATTCGAATGCCTTGGACCGAGATTGGTACACGGGTGATGAGTTTGGACACAGCTTGGGTGATGAGTCTCACAACCCCTTTGGGTCTGCAGATAGTTCTTGGGCAGATCAGCAAAGGGAAGCCGCCCTAGTTGAGAAAAAAAATGGCAAGCGGGTCAGCGCAAGAGCTGTGCAGAAACAGCGGGATGTGGATGCCTGGGAGGTGAATCGTATGCTCACGTCGGGTGTTGCGCAAAGACGGGACTACGAGGATGACTTTGAGGACGATGAAGAGGCTACAAGGGTGCATTTGCTTGTACATGATATCAAGCCGCCGTTCTTGGACGGAAGGAAAATATTCACTAAGCAACTGGACCCAGTACCTGCTGTACGCGATCCACAGAGTGATATGGCAGTCTTTAGTCGTAAAGGAAGTAGGGTCGTAAAGGAGAAGAGGCAGCAAAAAGAGAGGCAGAAGCAAGCTCAAGAGGCTACGAACATGGCCGGGACAGCTCTAGGGAATTTGATGGGTGTCAAAGAGGATGAAGGAGATAGCGCCGCGCCTGCCCCGGGTGAAGAAAATGTCAAGTCGGGTACTAAGTTTGCAGAGCATCTCAAGAAGAACGATGGGCAAAGTGCTTTCAGTAAGAGTAAAACTCTTCGAGAGCAAAGAGAGTATCTTCCCGCATTTGCCGTGCGTGAAGAGCTTCTTCGAGTCATACGAGATAACCAAGTCACTATTGTAGTAGGGCAGACCGGCTCTGGAAAGACTACGCAGCTAACTCAGTTTTTGTACGAGGATGGCTACGCAAAGGTTGGGACGATAGGTTGTACGCAACCTCGTCGGGTTGCAGCAATGAGCGTTGCCAAACGAGTCAGTGAGGAAATGGAAGTCAAGCTGGGTGGCTTAGTTGGGTACGCCATTCGATTTGAAGACTGCACCAGCAAAGAAACAGCTATAAAGTATATGACAGATGGCGTGCTCTTACGAGAATCACTCAATGAGCCCGATTTAGATAGGTATTCTTGCATCATCATGGATGAGGCTCATGAACGCGCTCTCAACACTGATGTTCTGATGGGCCTGATCAAAAAGGTTCTTACTCGACGTCGAGATTTGAAGCTTATAGTCACGTCAGCAACGATGAACTCAGATCGATTCTCAAGATTCTACGGAGGAGCCCCAGAATTCTTTATACCCGGAAGAACATTTCCAGTAGATATACAGTACTCTCGATCTCCTTGCGAGGATTATGTCGACAGTGCAGTCAAGCAGGTTCTTGCCATACACGTCTCTCAGCCCACTGGAGATATTCTTGTTTTCATGACGGGTCAAGAGGATATTGAAGTCACATGCGAGCTCATAGCAGAACGACTTAAGATGCTGAACGATCCGCCAAAGATAAGTATTTTACCGATTTATAGTCAAATGCCCGCGGATCTCCAAGCAAAAATCTTCGAGAAGGCAGCTCCAGGTGTCCGGAAGGTTATTGTGGCCACCAACATCGCCGAGACAAGTCTGACGGTGGACGGCATTATGTACGTGGTTGATGCAGGCTACTCCAAGCTTAAAGTCTACAACCCGCGTATGGGTATGGATGCTTTGCAAATCACCCCGATCTCTCAGGCCAACGCCTCTCAACGTGCGGGACGCGCAGGGAGAACCGGCCCCGGGAAGTCATACCATCTCTATACAGAGGCGGCATTTAAGAACGATTTCTATATTCAGACGATACCTGAGATCCAAAGGACTAATCTAGCAAATACCGTTCTTCTCTTGAAATCGTTAGGCGTAAGGGACCTGCTCGACTTCGACTTCATGGATCCTCCCCCCCAAGATACAATCACCACCTCCCTCTTTGACCTTTGGGCTCTTGGTGCGCTAGACAACATCGGCGACCTCACCCCAATGGGCAAGAAGATGACCGCTTTCCCGATGGACCCTTCCCTGGCTAAATTGATCATAACCTCTGAAGACTATGGCTGCAGCGAAGAAATGCTTACTATCGTCTCCATGCTCTCTGTTCCAAGCGTCTTTTACCGCCCCAAAGAACGCCAAGAAGAATCCGATGCCGCACGTGAAAAAGTCTTCGTCCCCGAATCCGATCATCTCACTCTTCTCCACGTGTACACCCAATGGAAATCCAACGGCCACTCTGATGGCTGGTGCATCCGGCATTTCTTGCACCCAAAAGCCTTAAGACGAGCGAAGGAAATTCGAGAGCAGCTGTACGACATCATGAAAGTGCAGAAGATGATTCTGACAAGCTGTGGCACAGACTGGGATGTGATTCGCAAATGCATCTGTTCAGGCTATTACCACCAGGCTGCTAAAGTAAAGGGCATAGGCGAGTACATCAACCTCCGCACCAGCGTGACGGTGCAACTACATCCGACAAGTGCTCTGTATGGCCTCGGGTACCTACCAGACTACGTCGTCTACCACGAACTCATCCTCACGTCGAAAGAATACATGTCCACTGTTACCGCTGTCGACCCACACGTAAGTCATCACCTTGCCTCCTCCCACCATGAGAATTACTCATTCAGATTGCGTACAGTGGCTCGCCACCCTCGGCGGCGTCTTCTACTCCATCAAAGAAAAAGGCTACTCGGCACGCGAAAAACGCGTCACCGAACACGAATTCAACCGCAAGATGGAAATCGAGGCGCAGATGGCTGAGGACAAGGAGAGAGAAGCGCAGAGGATTGCAAAGGCGGAGGATGTGAAGAAGGGGGAAGTGAGGAGACCGACGACAAGCGCCATCAAGCGAATCGCTACGCAGGGGGCTGTCAAGAGACCGTTGACGCCGAGGGTGGGGAGGGGATTTTAAGGGAGAGATGATAGAAGGGGTGGTATTTGATCAGTCCGTAGCCCACTGATGGGACCATCTTGGTTGTTGCCCCGTAGCCGACGATAATTGCTCGGCACCGGCCGAGTACTGTAGTGCAATTTTCACGAACGATCTCACGGAAGGCACCCTTGATGGAGAGTCCAATTGAAACACTCCAATTGGAAGCACTCTCAAAAACGGCAGGACTTAGCGGGACTCCGAGTCAAAAAAAAACCTCCAGCTGGGAAAGCAGCGTATCCATAATAAATAGCATGAGCAGCATGTACGTACGAGTCGTCCAACAGCAAAGGAATTCCCCAAGTTAAAAAGAACGTCCACGTTACTGTAGAAGACCTTGCCAAATAGAAAAAAATCAAACTATATATATTCTCACCCCCCCCCCCAGATAAAGAATAAAAGCCTAAGCTATCTACAGTAGGACAGGTCAGCCCCAGCACCTTCTAAAGATTTTTTCTCGCCACGAAGTTCTTTACTCCTAGAATCGGAAAACTCTCAAAACAACGATGAGTTTTGCTTCATGGAAGGGGGGGTTTCGCAAAGTTATAGCTTGGTTGTGTAACGTACATAGTCGAACGTTCATGTTCAAGATTTTCGTTTTTGGGGCTATAAAGTAAGCGGGATATTCAGGGCCGTTGCAATCTGACGGTTTTGGAATATAACATTATTTGATAGTTGATGATATAGAAGACTGATTTTATATCCCACATCCCTTCATCCCAGATCCCCCTACAGCTAACACCCAAAAACAATAACCCTGCATCCCCAACCCAGCAAAAAGTCAAAACTCCCCCATCAGCGCCACGTCCGCCGCCTCTTCACTGCCAAAATCCAACTGGATCATAACCCCACGGCAAAGACGCAGAACAGTCCGACCAGGAACCCTGCAGCCGGCTCGACATACGCCGAGGCCGCGGCGTTGGTGAAGGATGCTGAGGTTGAAGTGGCAGGGACGGAGGGGCCGGTGAATTGAGTGGCGGGTTGGGTGGCGGTTTTGGAGGTTGCGGGGGTCGTGGGCGTGGAGGATTGGGGTGTTGCTGCGATTGGGTTGGCGGTGGGGGCGGTGGGGGTGGTGGGCGTAGAGGGTGTGGTGGGCGTAGTAATTGACGCAGCAGATGTGGTGGGAGTGGTGACGGTTGCGGCAGACGTAGTAGGCGTTGTAGAGGCAGCAGATTCGCTGGGAGTAGTGCTCGAATTACTCAGTATCGGAGCATCCGTCACCGTGTTCAAATAGGTCGTCGATGTCGGAGTTGAAAAAGCGCTCGACGTCTGCGCATCGAACGTCGAGGTAGGGAAAGTCGAGTAAGAGTTAGAATCGGAAATATATGTCTGGACCGGTCCGGAGCAGAGCTTGCCGATGGGGCAACAGCCCACGCCGTCGCAGTATTCGTTTGACAGGCAGCAGGCGTAGTCGTTGGTGCAGGAAATGAGACCTTGGGCGGAGCAGGTTTGGTAGGTGCTTTGGCGGGTGAGGAGGCGGTGAGGTTGAAATGGGGACGAGGCTGGATGAGCTTGGATGGCTGTGGCTAGGAGGGTGGGGAGGAGGAGGGTGAGGAGCATGGTGAAGAGTGGTTGGGGAGATGTGGGAAAAGTGAGCGTTTGGTAGATGACTAGAAGAGGGTTTGGAGAGATGGACGATGATTCAGGAGATCAGAAAGCTTTCGATAGCTGAAATGATAACTCGCGAATATGGACAGAATAAAAAAAAAGCAATGCTCGAGGGCCGCTCTCAAATAAATAGAGGAAATTTTCTCAGCCTCGAAGGTACTATTGCAGCCTGGTAGCTCAGCTGCAGAATCGTCAACATAGCCAGAGTCTTTGATATAAATTGAAGGACACCAATCTCGGTAGCGGTAGACATAAGCGACGCCATCTTCGTGTAGAAGAAACCCTGCGGTCTACGGAGCCACTTTCCTACCAATGGCCCCTCTCGCCCAAGCCCTCAGGTCTTGGCCCAAGAGGGGGGCCAGAACTTTTCCATGTGCATATTTTGTTTCAGCCGTACGCCTTGTCGTTAATAGATGCCAGTATCATTCATGCAGGTGGACCATGATGTTTGTCGTCCAAGCACGCCAAGCTCCCCGAAATCGCAAGGTTGCCAATGTTGTTGAAGCTTTACGGTGGCGGCTGAGCTTATGTGACCCCGTCGACGAGCCTTGTAAGGTTCTCCCGACAACCCATCTTCCCCTGGCTTGGGGGCGGGGCGGGGCGGGGCGGGGTTCTGTAGTTGTCACTGAACCAGTGACCACTTTCGCGGTCCTTAACCCAGTGTCAGATTCCATGTATAACAAATTTAACAGTAGGCTGCGCGCGAGACACCGCGTTCCGATTTAGAGCGTACATACTCTAGCTCGTGTAAAGTTGACGGGCAGACCATGCAATAAAGTATCAAGTATGCCAGCTGTCGCTCCACTACCGCTAGGATAAAGAAGTAGGAAACCTGACAAGGTCAATACATGGCGCGGGCGTGTGATCACTTCGCCATGATGAACCAAAAGGCATCTTGCTACTTCGGGGCGTCTCTAGCGTTTAGCCCAGGGACTTTAAATCTTTAATGGACCAAGCCCTCGTATTCAACCCACCGAACTTATGCAGTCATCACTCACCAGACTTGGCCAAAGTATCTCAGATCTCAATTTTGACGTCGACTGCACGACTGAAGAAGGGAAGGTAGTAACTAGTGAGGATTACTACTAGAGTATAACATGCAATCTTCAATCTGTGCACGATATGGGTTCCAGCCAGAGAGATCTGGATTTCACACCAGAAACCCTGGCACGTGACCTTTCAGGAGCAAGGTCCTTGAAAATCGTATAGACAACTGTCAAGGTGTTCAATGTGAATTGAATAAACCAGACGGGTCTTAATGTCGTTTGGGGTCATTGACAGCTTCTATTGACATGTTGAACTGGACTCTTTATTCTACTGTCATTCAACACGAAGTATTGGCCCACGTGACTCATCTCCATGTTCGCTTAGCTTATCGCACTTCTCGCTTCATGTTATTTTGCTCTCCCGCACCATATGTTAATTTTTACACACGGGGTTTCGTTGCTGCTGTGTACGGACACCCCTGTTAGATCTGTACCTCTACGCCTTGACATGCTCAACCTCGATGGTCTCCATCATGTCTCCTCTTCCGCGGTCGGCCGGTTCCATACCGGCGGCAACCACGAAACCTCTCCCACGCCGCCCCACCTTATCTCGCAAACGCGATGGCAGCGACCCTGCGTACCCTACAAGCGCAGCAAAACGAACAAAGGTCACCTTTGATTCCGACGTTGAGGTCAGGGTTATGAGCGACTGGGAGAGAGCACCAGAATTTATCCAAGGAGAAGTGCGGAGAGCTTTGGAGAAGCACGCGATCCGTGATGACTCCGGCTATGATCAAGTAAAGGGTATCTACATCGCAAAAGAGAACGAAGAAGACGAGCCCAGCTCCACTACGTTGAAGAACTACACCAAAGCCCTCATCGGGAGCGCTTCGTCTCTCAACAAGTCATGCTCAGACCTGGTGTATGCCGTAGTGGGGAGTCAATGGCTGGGAAGAGATGGAGACTATGTCGAATTGCATGTGCGATTGCTAGCCCATCTAGCAACCGCTCATGGAGAGTTTCTGGCAGATATACTTCGAATGCTGGTAGAGAATCTTACAGCTGGTAAGAGAATGCAATGTTCCAGAATCATCCGAGTAAATCTGAACTTAAATGTAGCACCGCCATCAGGTGGCGAATTGCCCAACTCACCGACAGTCTCGCGTTCGCAGATTCACCTTCGAGCTCACCGAGCTCTTCAGTACTTGCTGCAACTCATACCTTCAGCTAGCCGCATACTTTCATCCATCCTCACTACGTCGTTTCCTCATGAAACGGGCTCCATACGAGCTCATTACCTGTTCGTCGAAAACCTGCTCAAGCTTACAAGCTACGCGCCGGAACTACAATCTGAGGTCCTAGCACTGATCACGGAGCGACTGGTCAAGATCGATGTGCAGGTACAGGTGGATTTGGAGGATTTGGCAGAAGATTTTGATGATGGGCTGGTACAAGGCATATCGCAGTTCCAAAGTGATGGGGACGACGATATGGATGATTCAGACAGCAGCGACGACGAATCAGAGACTGGTGATGGCACAGGAGACGACACAGGAGATGTGGAGGCGCAACGAACCAAAGACATAACACGGAATGTCGAGAAGATGGATGTCATCCTAGACTTGCTGTTCAGCCATTATGATCACATGTTTTCGAATTCCGCCATTGAAGACCGAATCCGCGCTTTTGCCATTTTACAGTCACATTTCGACACAATTATCTTACCTACGCACCGATCACGTCATACTCAGTTCCTACTCTTCCACTTCTCACAATCATCGCCCACCTTCATCGACACCTTTGTGAGCCACTGCGCTGGTGTTACTCTTGACAGGAATCAACCAGCCATGGTACGTCAGGGCGCTGCGGCATATCTCGCCAGCTTTGTTGCCAGAGGCAAACACGTGCCATCAAGCGATGTACGTACCGTCTTCGGCTATATTAGTCGCGAACTCGATAGACTGCAGGTCGAGTACGAGCCGACGTGCAAGGGGCCAAACCTAAGGCGGTACTCTACCTATTACATCCTCGTTCAGGCGCTACTTTACATATTCTGCTTCCGATGGCAGGATCTCGAGATCAGCCCCGAAGAAGACTTCGAGGACGACGACGATCTTCCAGCTCCTTATGGAATAGAACACCAATGGATACCAGGGGTCAAGGAAACTTTCGACCGCCACATCCGCTCGAAACTCAATCCTCTCAAAGTCTGCTCACCAGTCATCGTCACGGAATTTGCACGTGTAGCATATCGCCTCGGAGTGGTCTACGTCTATTCCATTCTCGAAACCAACAAGCGAATCCGGCTCTCCCAGTTTGCATCCACGCCAAGCATGGAATATGGCCAGCCGAATCGGGAGACAGCGCTCAGCGCGAGAAAGGACGAGAGCCACCAACACCTGGATGAGTACTTCCCTTTTGATCCGTATCATCTGCCTAGAAGCAAGAGGTGGGTTGAAGGTGACTACCGGGAATGGACCGATATTCCTGGGCTTGATGACGATAAGGCGCCCGAGAGTGACAGTGACGATGAAGATAGCGGAGACAGCGAGGTTGAAGAGGGGACCGAGACGGACAACACGGCTAGCTCGCTATGATGAAGGGCTGGATAGCAAGGTTGTATTCAGGGCTGAAGACGAGATGGAGAGTACGTGCACCACGACACGATGATACCAAGACTTCAAAAGCATAGCCGGAGGCTTCACAAGACCGGATTAGCGCGGCGTTTAGGGGTTTGTGGTCACCGCGGAAAAACACAGGAACTAGCATTGCGAAAGCCTTTCTGCATAGGAATGCCTCCATAGAGAAGCCTGGTTACTATGGGCGCATTTTCAGGAGCGGGAAATCATATGTTTGCGTTGAGAACTGTGGCTCCGCCTGATGTACAGCTAGATATCGTAGCGTAGATAGACCTTTTCAAAAGCAACCCGTTCGCTCGCACAGTTCGTTTTTCAATTTTATGTTTGTTTGCAAATGTCAGACCTGCCATCCCGACTAACCTTCCTGGACCAACCCTGGGGTTTCGCACTACTGCCTTAACACTTACTGTCAAATCAACTGGGTATTTTCTAAAGTCAAGGTAGATCAGACCTTGCTTTACTACCTACCTTAGGCAGCAAAGGTTGAGGGGGATCGGGTGTCGAAGTACATATGGTAAACTATCGTTTTTTTTTTCGGGTGGTAATAATGGAGTAATAATGGATGGAAGGTTCGAATTTGACGTTTTGTTCTGCATTGATTTCTTAGGGCTTGTGTGCATGGTCTCGACTTTCAATTTTCCTTAGATGGACATCTTTTCTTCTTTGTTTTTCTTGTGAATTTCTGGACTTTTGGCTTTGGGAACACTTTTGGACCATCTCTCCGTGGTATATTCCAAAGTGAGTGAGTGGGGGAAATATATGCAAGCGAGTGCTGTGGTGATGCAACATCTTCTTGTGTTTCGGATGTTGGTATCTGCATCTGAAGCTTGGGGTGGTGGATGTCTTGAAAACATGTAGAAGCATGAAGATTTTTTTTCTTTTTCGGTTTTCCACTTATAGAGTATGAAAGGCTTATAGAGAGGTTGAATGTTATGATGAAGATAGCAGAAAGGTGCTGATGAGTATGACTGTGTGTTTATCTTATTCGTCATTGATGACAGTCTTGAACCATCCGTTGAACATCAAACATACAGAGATCTTGTATCTGTAGAACACCCAGTCCTAGGTGGCAGTAGTTTTAGAGGCAGAGCTCAATACCGCTCAAAGGAGGAACGATGGCATAGCCTCAGGATGCTCCTGATGTCGAATCAGGTATGAGGATGCAAGTCGATGTCAGGTTTAGGAAGTTGGAAGTTGGCCATGGCGACATTGGATAACTTCTCCACACGCATGGCGCTGGTGAAGGACTATACCAGATTCTCCTTCCTTCTTCACTTTCAATCATATCGGTCGGTGGGAGCTTATACGCTCTATAATACTTCAGTCTTCTCGACTGGCTCTTTCTTGAAGAATTTGTCAGTCTTCGCTTAGATACCGGGAAATTATATATATAAACAAATGGTTTGTCCTTGATATCCCTGGCTTTCTTTAAGCTAGACGGCGGTAGATCTTCAGGGCGGTTCGTGTCTGTCCTATGATGAAGCGTAGTCTAATATTGAGCGTTGGCCGAGGCTAACAGTTCAGCTCGGAAGACGACGGTCCACGTTCCCAGTGCGGCAGTGTGCCTGGTGGAGCTGGGCCCAGGCCGACTGGGATGATTGTCTTGAAATGTCGCCGAAGTCAATGAGCTAAGCTTCAGGCGGCACAGTAGCATTTGCACAGGCAGCAGAGGTTTCTGAGCTTTTGAGCTCGGGCTTTCCTTTCCTTTTTCTAAGACATCCAAGTATTAACTGGCGATTTCGGTACAAGAACCAGGTTCTGGGAATTGGTAGTCTGTATCAGCATCCAAAATTGAAGCCGTTTCGTCAAGATCGGTAATGCTATCATGGCTGCCAATGTCGTGTACCATTTCTAGCTCCTGTGTTCTAGTCTATTTGTAGGTCTTTTTGAGCTATGTGGCAGAGGCAAAGACGCGGCGGTTAGGTCGCTGAAAATTTGTGTTGCAGAGAGTTCTTGACCCCACTGCATGCCGCCGTGAAGCTGGCAAGGTGCTTGCGCAAGATGTTTAGACGGACGGTCACGACGCTTTATCTGCGTCATTCGGAAGATTGTTGCGAATCTGCTTTAAAAAGGTAATCGTATCGGTCAATATGTCGAGCGTGGAGCATGGTTTTATCCAGCCACATAAGAGAAACCGGATACTCAGTACCGTGTCACCCCAGACCCAAATAATTTATCTTTAAAACCTAGCAAAGATGCTCAATCCAAGCCTAGTACAAGTATTTCTGCCCATTTCCCTAGATGAGTCTTGCCTTGGCTACGAGAGTATATTCGACATTTTTGTAGTTTGATGCTCGGCTTTTGAATGGGTCCTACTAGAAGTAGAACGAAGTTTCCGATATCAAACCCGCGCCCATCGAAGTTGTCAAGGTGCGAAGTTGGGAGTCTTTACCTAATCCAGAGGTGTAGTGAAGGAGTTGCGGGCCTTCCGTATTCATCAATTTCTTACTTGCTCTTCACTTGCTCTTCCCAGCAGTTAAGAACCACCGCACGATCATATGTGTTGTGGCCATCTAAGTTCCCACTGTTTCCCACGTAATCGAGAGGGTCAATACCGAGATTCGTTATAGATAGTTGTTATAGATTTCGTTGAGAGGTTTGGTTTTCCAGATCTAGGCTGGTATCTATGTTGGGGCCGGAATTGTTCATTTCGATAGAGTTATTCATGATAAGGCGAAAGCAGCCAAGGAACGGAGACTTTCCATTACGAACATCGATGGGTCTAGGTGCTACACTAATGAAACGGGTCGAAGATTGGAGGCCCTAATAAGTGGTCTAGGCGAAGACCGTCATGACAGTCAAACGGTCTCGAAATCCCTGAAGTTCACAGAGCAGCGCTGTTGTAGCCCAGCGGTTTTGTTAGCTGTAGATGCTGGTCGTATATATTGTGATCATGCGATGGCAATTCCGAGGATCTTGATTGAGTTTCTCATATTGACTTAGGGTTTTAGTGCACAATCTAGACACATTCTTCAAATTCCTTTGTCTGAAGGTGTGACGAAGGTGTATCAATTTCCAATGGATTACCTATCAGCATATATTAGCAGTGAGGAAGTTCTATGTATCTCGTAGTATGTTAAATCTTATATTAAAATGGTGTCTGACTGATTTGAAGGGTTTCGCTTCATACCGCGAATATCTCAGGATCTGTGGAATTGTTTCTGATGGCATTTGTGATGTCATGCTTAGGAAATAATGATGGCTGGTATAGTTAGGTTTGGACAGAATCCCGGGAAGATGGTCATGGAAACGGAGATGCTGAGGTACAGAGCTTTACAGATGTACAGATATACAGATATATCCGTACTGTATACTCTTCATCTTGTATTACTTCTATGGATGATTGACGAAAGCCAGAGGATCTCCAAGCGTGCTATGAGTGATATTCCGCCTCAAGGTCTTGCCGGTGCGTCGTACGAAGCTCTGTCGCCATTCTTTTATCGTGAAGCGGTATCATATCCCGCTCGTTCTGTGATTCACCAACGTAAAGCGAGCCTGAGAATGCACCGGAGGCAGACATCTTGTGAAACGTTTGCCGAAGAGAAGGTCTTTGACTGCTACCGCTACCCAGGAATTTGCTGAAAAGCGGTTTAAGCATTGGCATTGAAGTGATTATCATACCCAGATCATACTCCACACTGAAGGTATTTAGCACTCTATTTGAGAATTTGCTCCTTCAAGTTGACTTACACCCCGGCTTTAGTCGATCTGGGTGCGGCCCCTTGATTCCTTATATTAGATCTTGTCAACCAATAATTGAGAATTGATAGTGACACACATGTGGGGTCATTCGCCCAAATGCCTTGAATGGTCAAAGCTTTGGCCAGCGCACATCCAGCTGTGCTATACAGCTATTAGCTCTCCTGCCTAGCGAGTCTCGAATTGCACCTTCTTACAGTACACCAAGGCCCATAAGGAAACAGAGAGCGAACTTAGTACGTATATTCATCTGTAGACGCTGAATCACAAAGATTGGGATTCCAGCACAAAGTAAGTCTGTGAGGGCATCAAGGCCTGGGCCACATGTTAGCTTAGAGTCGGAAGTGCTCATCAACCCTCTTACCGAATCTAATGTACCCTGCAAGGTATGTGACATGTAAAGAGAAGCATTGACCATGTATTTGTGGCATCCAAATAGCCTTCAATGGTCTGCACTGAGTCAAGAAAAGGATCAACTGCGTCAAATGAATGGCAACAATGAAAGCGATGAGGATCCAGATGCATAGTGCAAGCTTTTTCGTCGCCCTCTCTAGGACTCTCAATACACATAGGCACACAGAGACCTTGACTAAGCCAACACCTACTACGTCCACAGTCTGCGTCAACTGGCTCCATTTGAGGACCTGAAGTTTTTGTACGTCGGATAAGCATGCCCAATGGCTTCCCAAGCCCGACAATATCCATTTCGTAAGGAAACCTCCATCAACGGAGGCAACGACCTGGCTACCCATTAGAGGGCCTGTGTTTTGAGGGGTGCAGTGACTTGCCCAGCTTGCGAATATAGCGTAATCATCGGCACCAAGTCCACTGCGAGTACCAAGTCTAAGGTAGAGCCTTAGACCAACAATAAGAGTGGCGAGAGAGTATAAAATCCACTTCAGCGTAAGAAGTGTGGTCACCTGACTCTCTTCACATAATTGTATTAATGCCAGCGAGTCTGCCATCGAAACATCAGCAGTGAAAGACTCACCCGGCTGCTATTGATGACCGCGAGATCACAGAAATAATTCGCACTCGCCCCACGGCATGAGCTTCTCTTTGAACTCATCCAACCGCGTAAAGTTCATGGAGGGCAGGGTCGTTAGATAACGATAGAGAATACTGAGGCACAGGCTGCATGCCCCATGCGCGTGTGAGGGGAGTTGCACGCTGGTGTGGTGGTACAGAACTCAATCATGAGCATCCTCGGTTCTTTTCGCTTGGATGACCTACGTTATGCTTGTACGTCGCTCATAATCGATATGCCAACTCGGTGGAACGAGATTACTCCTGTGTTTCTTCGCCACGACAACACAGTTATCGCGGTTGCAGCTCGAACTTCCTCATCAAGAAGCTTGCGAAGGGTTTGAATAGTTATTAGAGCTGCGACACAGTGACCTTGGGACTTGAAACCGGCAACGGTGCTCCACGACGATACTAATAGCACGGCTCGCTTGAGAATACGGCATTCGTTCCGTGTGGATCCGAACTCACCACATGGAATTTCATATTTTGGCCTTCGCAGACCCGGCAACATGGTTGGTCAGTTGATCAAACTTGTGTAAGTGGAGCCCTGGTTCTGCAATGGGAATGCAAAACTCAAATTGGGAACCAAAGTCTAATTGTTCATGCTGATCGACGTATCAAGTCATGCTGGGTATGATGGGTACTCGGGCATAGCAGAAGAGGTTACCGTAAGAGCTTTCCCCCGATGTAGGGCATTGGGCTTCTCCGGTCTTACTGGCGAAGCCAAATTGACATTGACAGGTTGACCACAACGCTGGTGTCTGTTTTAGGCTTCCTGGCCCCTGGCGGTGCCTCCCTTCCTTGAATACACGCGTGCGGCCCGTTACTGATCGTTCTGCGGGTCATGACCTGCTCCAGGGATCCAATCGATCTTCAGCACTCCAGCAAAGAACGGGATACCTCTTGATCTTCAGCATTCTTGCGACAACGGATAGCTCTTGATCTTTGACGCTAGTTTAATTCTATCTTCCAGCCTTTATTTATGCCTTCGATGAGCCTTGCGTTGCATTACAACTAGAGAGCGAAAACTTGTTTATTATACGAACACCAAGCGCACTCCATATGGCTGGTTTGGGGGCCTTCATTGTTTTCTTTTACACATATTGCCATCGTGGCCCTCACTCTGCTTGGCTTCCAAAAGTAGCCATCGAACACGGGTAAGAGCCATAACTGTTGAAATTTCGGCTACAGTAACCCGATGGGACAACCTATGGAGTGTTTCGAAGATGTACACCAAGCGAATGCAAGTGCTTAAGGTCGTTCTCAAGGTTGTCGACAGGTTGAAGCAGGTCGAATCGGTTTAGGAAATAAAAGTCAAGGGCGACAGTAGAAATTCGTTATTCTAGCGAAACTCAAACCTACCGGTACACCCTTTCAGCTCATTTGAGAGAACCCGATTGGCATCTTACCACTGCTTCGTTATCGGCAACCAAGTTCGCCGACCACGTTACACAAGAGGTGGACGGTGGGTGAGTGTTCAGCCATAGCGAGGACAGCTCTGAGTTGCATAATCGGGGACGGCCTGATGACGATAGGATAGGTGTATAATTGTTCCCAGAGCGAACACCGTTGAGCCCACGCCATTGCATGTATGTACTCCGTACTCTGTTCTGAAACTCGTTGCAAGTCGTGTCATTCATAGCTTTTGTGTGGATGGTGTTGGCTGAACTCCCCACCCGGACATGTGATATTCTCGCTAATCGGTGAATCGTGGCTGACATCGCCAAACAGGAAATAGGAAATACCACGGAGTACGGAGTACTCCGTACTGTCACTCACTCACTCTTGGTCTGGGATGCGCATGACGACCCAGAGCATTGCCTCGGTAGAAGAGTAACCTTATAGGACGAGTAAAATCGAAGTCCCAGAAACGCCACAATCTTAGGCATTCCCCACCATCGTTGAACCTCGATCACCAATGTGTTTCTACATTAATGCCGCCGCCTTCCTCATCGACGATGCCATGTAAAATCAATGCCTGGGCTGGTCATATATATGCCCATAACAGTCACATAGAACGCTCACTCAATAGCACTTCCTATACATATTTTAAACGCCATCACTCCTTTTCCCATACAAGGTAATTAATTACTGGAAGGGAGTGAAATGTTTTCGAGTGAAGATTGGAGAAGTGAAAGGATTCAGGGTCACTGCACTAGCGCTGATATAGGCTTAGCCGGAAGCGCTATCACTGAGGGGCACATCAACCTGAAAAACTTCCCTCACCTCCCACTTTTCTACAACAACAACAATCCATTCAGACAACCCAAATCCATCTTGATCTTTTCCCGATCAGACTCTCAAGCGCAACCTTTGCTGCGCTCCCTCATCCGACATACTACTAACGACAGCAACACCGAAAAACCTTGAGATGTTCGTCCGCTGCTCTTCCAATGACTCTGAATCTGATCTGCCCACCATTCCTTGCTCCCGTCCGCGAGACATGTATCCCATCGATGTTTCCGTGTTCTGTGTTCTGCTGCGTACCTGTTCTTACTCTCAAGCCGACGAGCGCGTGTTTGGTGTGAGAGATTTGAGATTGAGTGATATGATAGTCCGATAAAACTGAACCAACCGACAATCCACCATGTCCAAGCTATTTATTGGGTGAGTCGTTGACCTTCGTGTTCGCTTCTTCTCTCAGACGTTAACTAGAGAGCAGTGGCCTTGCATGGCACACCGACGATAGCGCTCTGCGTGCCAAGTTTGAAGAGTTTGGCCAAGTGGAAGAAGCAGTAAGTTTGTTCGAGTCGCCCGCGCTACAGCAATATCTCAATATTCATATCACAGATTGTTGTGAAAGATCGCGACACTGGTCGTAGCCGTGGTTTCGGTTTCGTCCGCTACGGTCAAGACTCTGACGCCGACGCCGCAATTTCCGCCATGAATAACGTCGAGTGAGTCCAACACTAAAACCCACTAACACGACAAATGCACAAAGGCTAATTGATAAGATTCGATGGTCGTACCATCCGTGTTGATAAGGCTTCTGAGCGTGGCGGCGGCGGCGGTGGCGGTGGAGGTAGCTACGGTGGAGGCCGCGGAGGCGGAGGATATGGTGGCGGTCGTGGTGGTGGAGGGTATGGTGGAGGCGGTGGTAGTTATGGTATGCATGGTTGTATCTCTGAGCTTACATGTGCTGATTTGTTTAGGCGGAGGCGGTGGTTACGATCAGGGTCGCTCCGGCGGCGGTGGAGGTAAGAATCCACTCCCTTTACGTGCTCTTGTCTTATCATAACATGCTTTGCAGGCTACAACGGCGGCGGCGGAGGTCAACACTACTCCGGAGGCGGTCAATCCTACGGCGGCGGAAGTGGTTATGACAGCCAGCAAGGCGGTGGCGGCGGCGGTGGCCGCTGGTAGACTGTCATATTACGACCATCCGACATAGCCTGCATCTGTATGCACCTACACCAAGGGACGGCATGACAGACAGTAAAAGCAGATACCTTTGATGGACAGCGGTGGATGAAAGACGATGTACGAAAATGGGTTGGCAACTGCAGTTTCCTGATTTCACTTCGAGGATGTATTAACATCTCTTGGGTTTACACCATGGGCCTGCAGGCCCGACCATTTCTGATGTCAGACCCGGGAAGTCGCTGTCTACCTTGGCGATCTCATGCATAGACGCAGGCATGGAGGATATTTCTTTACTTGTCATACCCGCTCCATCCTTGCTCCTTTTCTCCTAAGCACACCAATATCCTCCATAAAAGCACCTACTGCACTGTCTCCTTGTTATGACCTTCCTGGCTCAAGCTTGCAGCTCTTCACCGACCAAGCAAGGACAAAGGATTCCACCCACGTCCGAAGATAGCGTTTGAGCCAGCCCCTTGAGATAGCGTCCGATCCACAAAGTTACTTCAGTCAGATATTCGAGAATTAGATCAAGAGCTCTTTATTGTGTTGGCTCTCTCGGTCTCTTCTTGTTCGTGACTGACCGCGCCATTTGTGACCCTCAGCATCTCACTTTCAACAGCGATTTCCGCTACCTCTGCGTCAGCGTCGCCAGTGCCCACAGAAGCCTTTCCCTTCGACTCCCTCGCTGCCAAAGCCCTGATCCTTCTAGCCAAATCCTTCACATGCTTGTCCCCACTTTCCTTCCCTAGCCCCTCTAAGGCCACTTCTAGCATGAACAAATACTCGCTGTTCTCCCCACTCGGCCCTCTACTCCTCCAGATATGCTTCGCCAACTGGTCTGGCTCCTGCACTCCCACGAATTGCGGGTTGTTCGGCAAACCAATGTAGACCAGACACTGTATCGCCGGTTGCGAAGGGTTGGCAGGGTGAAAGCTAGTATACTGGATGCTATAGCCATTGACCTCGCGGATGTCGAGATAGGCCCTCACGTCCGCAACATAGGCTGAAGGAATATGGTAGGCGGCACCCCAAACTCTAGAGGGCGAGATATGGTACTGTGAAAATGGCACGTCGTCAGGTCATACCGCCGTTACCCACTGAAGCAGACGCTCGAGAGAGAGCTCACACCTCATCACCCAAACTCTCCCAGAAGCCCCATTCAATGAGCGTCACAACACGCCCCGGAGCTTCGGGCGTTCCACGGTGGTCCTCGCTGTCTCACCCAAACCCATCAGAAACAATTGCCCACGTTCTCCAGAAGCCATTCGACAAACCTCGCCTGCCAAAACCGCCGCACATAGCCTTCTATATAACCCGGCTCGCGGCGATCTGACCTTCTCAGAACATGAGTCAGCCGCCGCGGTTGCACAACAGCAGTCTATAGGAAGGGAAGGATACCGAAATGGGGCGGGGGCTTCCAGATGAGGCTTCTACAGAAAATGGGGGGTCTGGTCAGAATTGGGGGCTATTGAGAGGGGGAACACGGCGCACCCATAGCCGAAGAGCCAGAAACGCTCATTGGGAGGGTTTGAGGAGTTAGCCATGATGGTGGCCCTTGGTGGGTGGCTTCGGAGGGCAGGACAATGGGTGAAAACATTCGGCCGCTGGAGAGCCTGGGCCCTTCAAGACGTCAGTCTGCAGCTCGTAGGGCTCGGCATTCTCGCGCCTACAGTTGGGTCGTCGATACGACGACTTTCACAGCTGGACACAAAAGGTACTCCACCAAAAGTCGCAGATAGTACGGGAGGCTCTGCTCATGCCTTGGCTTATATCTGTGTTTTTAAGGCTACTGGATGTACACAAACCTCTTGCACTTCGTAGCATCTAGATATACTATCTTAGCCTGCGACTGCGAGTTCGCGCTTTTGGTTCATGTATCTCTGACTTTCGCTTTCTCTGTCTTCTACACCGTTATGCATTCTCCCGATTGTTCATCTAATATTGTTCCGGAGAGGAAGAGCCGCAGAAAATTTCCAGCTAAATTTCCAACTTACTGCCGCTCAGTTCTGCAAAAAGCATAGTATGCAACGTGAGTCGGCGGTTCACGAGAGCGGCGGCATTAAGAACAAATCGCAGCCTGCGACGGGGCGATGGATTGATAAATTGACTGCCATGGACGAGATGCTGTCGGTTGGACGGGGTGAACACCCGTGGGCAGCTGCTCGTTGCGCAGACAGCGTACAAGCATATGTCTATTGGGGAACGCTTGGTACTTATGAGCAGTATCAGCAGTATCAGCGCCTAGGCAAAGGGCGTTCCTGAGCACACTCCCTATCCGGGCAGCAAGGCGGCTCTGGAGGCGTTTGCTCGCTGTCTTGCGGTTGGTGGGCCTTCTTAACAGGGGCATCAGCGGATCTGGCATGTTCCTTTGTCAATGCTAACACCAATTATGCCCAGGCTTTGGTCAAGTACGCATGGCCGTGAACGCCATTGCTCCAGGAGGCACCAAAACAGACATGTATATCGAAGCAGTGCGGAAGTACATTCT
>JAABUL010002203.1_pt1 | contig 33187 bp, 36 predicted proteins | sample 5559151 | NCBI WGS metagenome assembly JAABUL01 (sample SAMN10711876, study PRJNA513368) | rock metagenome | isolation source: Antarctica rocks | place: Antarctica: Victoria Land, Pudding Butte sud | reverse complement strand
TAGCTAACGCTAATATCTGCAAGGTCTTGTTGTGAGTAAACAGTATTCAGACCTTTCATAAGTTCTGCGAATCTGTACCACGACATTCTGTTAGCGCAACGCCCGTCTGAAGACGCGATCCACGATCCCGAGACCTGACAACGATTTGCTCCGAGCTGTGTTCGTAGCAAACAGCTGTTTGATGGTGTTTGACCGTGCTTACCTTGCTTTCCTGGACTTCTGCAAAATGTTAGTTACGCAATGGGCAACCTCCATTCCTGAGCATCAAAAAAGACTCAGTACGAACGGGAAGCTCTATATTCTCGCACCTATGGCCGTACGTGGATGACCTGGATTCTATGTGGTTTATATTCGTTCAAACTTCGATGGCCACCTCCGATGGTCGCAAAAGTCGTCCAAGTCCTTTGCTTGCGGGATCAACGTCTGTATGCGCTTCCTGCGAACCCATGACTACAGCTGTCTAGCAACCAGCAAGGGGAGCTCTCGCATAGCTATGGTAGACCTCTTGCCGCTTTTCTGCGGTTGGTTCCATTCTCGCGGACCACGAGCTGGAGCAGTATCTCGAGATCTACCTAGGTAATGCGAGAATAGTCATCCATACCCAAACAACAACTAGGTATAGACCGTGTATAGCTGAAACACAACGTCGGACATTCAACATAACACTCGTCATTCTCACTACCATAAACTCTAGTTGCCGCCGCCTTCCAGGCAGAGGTTACTTTTACCTCACCACTGTTACTCCATGCGCCTGATGCTTGCCTCCTCATCGTTCAACCACTATGGCCAGCCTACGAAGCCGCAATCGCTTGCTATGGCGGCAAGCCCAGTGAGGCGCGAGTACCTAGCCTACGGGTCGCGAACTCCCTCAATTATGCGACACCCTACACCGCTTCCGCAATTTTACCCAACCCCTTCAACGACCCCAAGCTCAGCGCAAGCCCTTGCGATCGACTTCGTATCCGCATGAAGCCCGTCACGGGGCCGGAGTTACCTTCCATTTCGACGCTCAAGTTCGCTAAGGCGTCCTCACCTGCATCACGAGATTAGCATATATCCACACCCAGCCAGCAACAGATTCTGAAACTTACCAAACACACTCCTCGCATAAAGATTCGCGCTCAAAAACTGGCACTCGCCACTCAAACTCGCCTCGGGAGTCAAGCAAGCCATATTCGTCACCTTCATCAGACCCTTCAAGAACTCTCGCAGCCCCTTGCCATCCGGCATCTGCGTGTTGATATTGACTTTGTTCTCCCATTCGAATTCAGTCCACATAGTCCGGAATTGCGTCTCTGTGCACTGTGCGGGTTGTATGTAGTCCATAATATCGACGTGCACGTCGTTGAGGATGACGACGTTACTTTCCGTGCTCGAAGGGCCGTCGTAGACCACGTTCCCGAAGATGACGCCGGTGTCGGTGCTCGATACCTTGATCGTTGCCTGCACGTTGAGGAAGTCGAGACCGCCGAGATTCTGAGTCGTGGGCCGTTCGACAACTTTAAGATCGCCGAGGGTGGCGAATTCGACGCTGAGATTCTGGAGAGTATCGCGGGTCTGGTTGACGAGGAGGACGTCAAGGATGATATCGAATTGATGGACCTGCACGTAGGCTTCGGCGTAGACGGGATCGGAGAAACCTGTTAGCTGTACCACGCGGGAGAGTTTGCTGGAAAGGTCTTCTGTCGTCGCGTCACCACCAGTCGCCTTCTCGAGATCAATGGTAACGTCCATATCGCCGTCCATTGCATTCTTCTTGCTGAGTTGGCGAATTGTGAACATGTCGTCGACTTGAATGGCACTCTGCGCTTTGAGGACTGCGTCCTTCTCTGCTCGTTTCTTCTCCTCGACTTGCACCATGTCCCTGAAGGCTTGCCGTGTGTCGTCCAGGAAAGCAGTCTCAAGATCCTTCTTCTGTGCAAACTCGGCGAGTGACCGTACGCAGGACATGATCCGGTCTACTGAGTCTTCGTCGATGGGCTGCTTCACGAACTGACTCTGGCCAGCACGAATGATGGATATCATGATCAGCATTGCCTCAGCCCGCAGAGCATTGGTTCGCGCCGAATCGTTGGAGATATCTGAATGTCGCATGACCAATTTTGTGAGTGTAGAGGATAGAACAGTCGCAAGATAGAAGTCGCCGTCAAGGATAAGCTGTCGCAAAGGCGGTTTCTGCGCAGCCTTGACAGCGTCCAGCTTCGCTTTGGCTGAAGCCGTACTTGTGAGTGCACTCTCCGTCGCGTATGTACCATCGGCTAGGACCTTCCTGCTTCCTGTTGGAGCTGCGGAAGACTTTGCATGGCCATTGACTTGCTCGTTGAGCTGCGGTTCGCCATCAGGCTGCTCTTCCAGTAACCTCGCTTCAGATGCAACGATCGGAATCTCACCAAGTGATGCTCGTATCCGCTTCCACGCCCCTTGTATGTCACTCTCCTCCAACGAGTACTCGCCTACAATCCACAAGCTGCCCCTATACACCTTGCCGGCTCGTACTTCGCTGAGAGTGCCAACCAATCGTTCCACAATCGATCCTCGTAACTTTGGGAAGCGTTCCACGACTTCCTTGACGAATGAAATAACGTCGATAGCCGATGCGTTGTTGAAGTCGGCAATGAAGTCCATGAGCAGGCCGACCACACTCTGCGCTATCTCGGAAAACTTGATGGCGCATTGATGGATCGAGTGGATGAGGAGTGATCGGTATTCGTTGTTTTTTTCGTATTGCTCGTCCACGGTCTTCGAAAGCTCCTTCTTCAACAGCATAACCACCTCTTCGACGTTCTTGCTGCTCACCATGTCCATCGCCAGCTCCAGAGCCTTTCTTCGTACGTCCAGATCTGGGCTCGAAAGGACACGCAGGATCTCCATAGTCAAATCGTCCAGTACTCCCTCATTCACCTTCCGCAGTTGGTTGACCCTTTCCAACACAATGAGCTTGACGTTGTTGTCCGACTCCTTAATAGCCAGCTCGATGAATTTGCCTGCTGCTGCCTTGACCGCGACAGGATTATTCGTAAGTGCTGTCAGAGAGGACGCCGCTTCATACACCACTGTGCTCTCCTTTGCCTCCAGCAAGTCAAAGATCAGTCGCAAGTACCGTGCCTTGTTTTGCTGATTCTGGACTGCATCTTTCCGGATGAACTCCATCTCGACTAGCTGCAGCAGTTCGCTTGCGTTAGGTATGCCTTCGAACACGCCGCTGAGATACTCCAAAGCCTTCTCATGGCTGACGCTCATGAGCGCCGCGAACGCATTCCGCTTGCAAGTGTTGTCGGATTCCGACTCCAGGAAATTCTGAAGAAGCTCGGGGGCATCGGGCATGAGCGCTTCTGAATGCTGGAAGATGGATGCAATGGCGAACACAGCATTCTTCCTGACATATGAATGTCGGTGCTCGAGGCAGGCGCGGGTGGGTGCGAGTAGAGGCTCGATGAGTTCGGGTTCGCGTAGTTTACAGAGAAATCGCAGTGTGTTGCCGCGGATGTACTCGTTCGCATGCTGAAGGTCCATTCGGATACCGTTGCAGACCAAGATCATCTCCTGCTTCAGCTTCCCGGTCTGATCCAGTTTTGGACATACTTCATAGTACAGATATAGCAACTTCTTCAAGGGCTTGCTCTTGCTGGGCATGACGAAGCGGATGATGTGCATGAGTAGACTCGGCATAGGATCGCCATTGAGCATGACTGTGAGGATGCGCTTCATCGTCTCGACCTTCGACTCGTCCGTGCCCTTCTCCAGCTGATTCCGGAGGTCCTGGAGGGAGGGCGTGTCGGAGGAGTTGTCCTGATGTACCAGGCTGTACGAGCTCTCCAAGAAGGTCGCCATGCTGGGCAGGAGACTCTTGGGCGGCTATGAGGTCTTCGTATGATGTGTTTTCGCTCGAGTCCTTTTTCCAGGGCACGGGTGTGCTCAATGGGTCCTCCTTCCGGGAGCCGCGTGGAAGTGATCTAGGAGGTATGTAGCAACGCGGGCAGTCGAGTATCACACCGCACGTGACAGCCGCCTGGAAGGAGAGGATCAAGTTGGTTGTTCAGCTTCGCATCGCAGTGAATTGTTCAAGAATCACTTCACTCACTCGAACAGCTGTCCATCCCCGTGCTCACAGGCGGCCAAATTTCTTGAGAGGGGCTTGGCAGGTCGAAACTGGCAGTTCCAGCCCTACCGTATGGACCACGACTCCATCACCAACACGACCCAAATATCACGAATCATGGCCGCGCCGACTGGCGAACCCTTCTATCTCCGCTACTAGTACGTCCCACCTCGATCTTGTCCGGGTGAAGAGAGGCTACCAACAATCACCATATTGCTGACACCTCACTAGCTCAGGCCACTCAGGACGCTTCGGACATGAATTTCTGGGTACGTCTTCTCGTTCTTAGGTCGTCAGGCTGAGAGATATACTGACATAGCTTGTAGAGTTCGACTTCCGCGTTGTCGGCGATGGCAGAGCGGCGATGGCCCGTTATGCGAACAACTCCAACTACCGCAACGACTCCCTGATCCGGAAGGAGAGTATGTTACTGCCCGAGGCTTCGATGAAAGCATCGTGTGCGTGTAGATGAGCAAGGCTGATATCATATCTAGTGTGCGTCAGCTCCCTCATGATCCAGGAGATCAAGCGCATCATCAAGGACAGCGAGATCATGAAGTACATTTTCAAATCTCACCACATTCGAAGCGACCACTAATGGGCCCACAGAGAAGACGACACGAAGTGGCCACAGAAGAACAAAGACGGACGACAGGAACTCGAAATCCGATTAGGCAGTGAACATATCTCATTCGAGGTTTGTACTACTCCCAAGTTGCATAGCAACTCGAGCCGTTCTAACTTTGTGTATCTGTACAGACCGCGAAGATAGGGTCGTTGGTCGACGTGAACGAAAGCGAGGACCCCGAAGGTCTCCGTGTGTTCTACTACCTGGTGCAGGATCTTAAGGCACTGGTATTCTCGTTGATATCGCTGCACTTCAAGGTATATCCCACCTCAACGGAGCGCTGCGGACTGCATAGCATGAATTTGGCTGACTTGTGTGATTACTGGCAGATCAAGCCAATATAGGTCTCCATGAAGACTGCTTGAGGCGAAGATGTGGACACGGATGGGGCATAGCGATGGAGTATGGCGTCGGCCTGGACTGATCTCGATGAACAAATTCTTCCATGGCATCGAGCCTAGCAGCAGGTATGAGCAGAATGCAACAAAAGTTGACTGGCAGCGCTTCTAGGTTCTCTACATGATGATTGTTCAATCCTCTCAATGTTTGATCTCTTGCCTCGACGTGTAAGTGCTAAATTTGGTGCAAAGCTTCATGGTCACGGTAGACTTGGGCTTGGTCACGCCACCATGCATCACACCACCGCCTTCACAAGGCTGTACTTCACTTCGTATATATACACCGACATATTGTGATGGCAATGCAGCTGTTCCTACGTGTGACGGAAGGATATGGCAGATCCTTTCAGCATAGCCGGCGGCTGCATTGCCCTTGCCACCACTGGCATCCAACTGGCAGAGTCGCTCTACGAATACACAAAATTAGTGCGCGAGGCCGACAACATTCTGAAGCCCATCGCAGATCACATACAACTGACAGCAGCAGTACTGAGTTCTGTAGGAACGCTAGTCAAGACCGAGGCCACGAAAGGACTCTACACTGATGACCTCTTGCAATCCACAAACGCCACGATTGGCGGCTGTGAGACTGCGTTCGGAAATTTTGACCAGTATGTTCGACTGCACTTCAAGAAGAACCAAGCTGGGGGGCTGTCCGCTTCGTCGAGGGCACTTTTCAGTTTCCGCCAGAAGGAACTAGATGTCCTGCAAGCGCATCTGGAACGATTCAAGAGCTCCTTGGACTTGATCCTTGGGGTCCTCAATCTTGCGCTCTCCGCCAAGTAAGCAGGAAGTTGGCCGGACCTCTTATGCATGTAGCTTACTATCAACAGAACTGCCAGGAGCAATGAGGCGCTCCTGGACATGAGGACAGGCATACATGACCTTGTACTGGCGGAGCGTAAGGCCAGGCAACGGGAGTCTCAGATTGTACAGAATGCCAGCAGGAGCGATGACGCTATCGGAGCAGGTCCGGCAAACTCAGATGTAGCCATGACTACGGATAGAGGCCTCGATGTTGGCCGTGCTCGTGGACTCGATAAGCCTGTTCTACCGGATATTTCACCCATCAGCGAAGGAATACCTCGGAGACAGCCTGGTGATAGTCCACTACTGCGTCACCTGGCAGAGTGCTCAAAAGCTGCCACAAAGCTTGCCTCTACGATTAACAGTTCTCTCGTCCAGTGGCAACAAGATCAAAGTTTTGAAGCCTCAGATCTTCCAGCAGCATACGACTTGACCCGCATCGCACTGCACGATCTTTCAGCTTGCGCAGCCGCACTTGGATTCGAAACAAACAGCCCTCTCCCTCTAATGACAGAACGTCCTGAAACTCTCCAACATGTCAACGCCGTCGAGGCCGAGGCAGCCAGAACACGTGTGATGCCACACAGCTCAAACAACGGCCGCTTAAGCCAAACTCTTTTAGTGCTTGGGTTTATCATCGCTACGGTAGCCACTTGCGGACTCTTCTTGATTTAGTACACGTACTTCCTCTTCTACAGCAGGAGAAAGCAGAATGGACTCCCATCTGCAGCTGTATGTATACATAATCCGTTCAAGATCTACTTACGAAATCCTCGTATAGACCAATATCAACGCCGCTCCCAGCTATGGAAATAGCAATGCGCCGATATACCTCGCGCACGGCATGCACGAAGACTTGGGACGAAGACAGCCGTCGCCTTATCAACAACCTAGACACAAGCACAGCGATCACTTTTTAAGCCCGGACGTACAGGGTGGTGGGCTCCGCCGCGAACGAACGCAAGGCGATGCGCCCGTACCCGTTGTTAACGTCTACAACGACTCTGGGTCTTCACTCCACTACGCTAGCCGTACGCTGGGAGAACAAATCTGTGACGACATGGAAAATCAAGCCCTGGATGGCAGGGAACCAAGATCGCGTTCGCGAGGACGATCGGACCCTGGCGTGCACATTGACCGAGAAGACAGCATTCGATACGATGATGAGTTCCTGGGCTATGAGTTACGAGGTTCCGTCAATCAGCTAGGGTTCTACGAACGGCGACGACAAGACCACAACAAGCAGGTACGGGACCACGAGCGGCTGCTACGGTACCACGAGAGGTTGCTGAGGGACCACGAGAGGCTACTGCGAGAGTCGAGAGGAAGCAGTACTTCACGGCAGCAGTGGGACTGGAATGGGGAGAGCCTGGACGAGGCTAATAGAGGGCAGTTTCACGAGCTCGAGGCTACACCCTCGTTCGTGTCCGACCGTTCAGAGATAGGAGTCGAGGAGTTGATACGTAGGTGGACGGGATTGGACATAGATGGCCTGATTTCTCCGCACGCTTCGGTTGCGGAGCCTTAGATCTGGAACGAGGACAGGTGGAGACGCGTTTCGTCTTCCGACTTCACCGATGTAGACTTCGATACCAGTTTCCCAATGAGGAGACATCCGCCTTTGCAGCAATGTTCAGGCTCTCCGGCGCCCTAAGTCACGAGTCCACGCTCATGTCATACGCCACAACGCTATCACTCGAAAACACACCACAAACATCCTCAACCATATATGCGGCGCGAGAACACCATTCCGCCGTCACTCATCATCGAAATTCCACCGCTCCCATGCAACCGAAATCCTCCACATGTCTCAACTCCAACTGCTGGTACTTTTCACTCTTCGCGTGAAAGTATATCCCGCTTACCGTCCCGACCGTTTGATCGAAGCAAATATAATAGAACCCTTCGAAGCTCGCACCACTGATGCTCTTCACCCTATGATCCGGAACGAGAAAGTACTCCTTCCAGCGCATGAACAAGTGCTCGCGGTCGAGGTGGTTCTTGAGTGTGAAGTTCGAGGAGGCTTTAGCGGCTCTCGCCAGTGGTTTCCAAGCGGGAAAGCGCGCCCAGTGTTGTAGATCAATCTTTTCGCTACTGTTCCAGGAAGCGTGGGAGGTACGGAAGAGGTGTTTGGGGCCGATGATTTCGCCCGAGAAGAAGGTTGTTAGGGTGGGGTGGTCGTCGGTCAAGCCTAAGAACTGTCAGTGGCCTGACGTGAAAGCGGTACTATGGGATTGTCTTACCTTGTATCCGTAGATATCCACATAAGAATGACTCGGCGAGATCTACATCCTTGATCTCTACTTGCACTTCGTAGACTTGCCGATCTGATGTTTGTGTGCCTCGGAATTTGCTGCCGGATCGGAGGAAGGATGTTGTGGAGTGTGGTTGTAGCTGTGTAAATTGTCAGTACTTTGCTCGACCTTCGTCATCCGTCACTGTCCATGCCGCATACCCTGTCTTTCTGCAGCGAAGGATAGTATAGATACAATGGTGCTGTCTCATCCTCCACCGCTTTCCTTCGTGCAGTCGCGCCCGACTCTGCTGTGACCAAGGGCTGCACCTGCTTTACATCGCTATCACTGCCGGTCTCCCGCGGCGAGCTGACAGGACTCGGGGGCGCTTCACCAGCGACTACAAGCCCTGCATCTTCGACATGCTCTGCCTTCCCCCCATCGACGTCCGCTCCTTGTGATGATCCAGGTTCTACATCAGGCTCTGGAGTCGCGAATTGTCTGGTCGCGTGCTCATCGTCCAGTAATGCCTCGGTCGATGCCGGGGTTGGAGTATCTTGCCTAGGCTGTCGCGGCGCACGTGCTTCTCGTTCCTCTTCGGGCGGGCATGAAGTGAAACTTGCGTGCGAAGATAGTGCTTCTGGAGGAGGTGTTTGTGGCGCGAAGGTGTTCGGCATGGCTTCCGTTGCTTATCGGTCGTATGCGACTTCGGAGGATGTGTTGGGCTGAAATTTGGTGTGATGTATTTTCATTGGTGGATATACATCGCAACGGGAAGATGGCTGTATGATTGAAGAAACAGCGACAGTGTTGATTCGTTATAGAAGTCACAATGGGTGAAGTGTTGATGAAGTGAGTCTGTAATGACGTCCCGTGAGGTCGGATACTCAACCGCGGAGCCCCAGACGGAGACTCGGGAAGGGCTCGAGCCGAAAGTTAGCTTGAGGTCTGCCAAGCCATTGGTACAAATATATTGAATGGAAGTCTAGATCGCGCCTAGAGCGGTGATGAGATGACCCATGGGTTCATCTCTACTTTCTCCCGATTGCACCCGCTGCGCAATAGCCCACTCCAATGGTACTGGCTCTGAAGGCGGGTCACCGACAGTGACCCCCAAGCGACTCAAACTGCTGCTTTCCACGGCCCTCAACGCAAATCTTAATGAACTGCTTCCATCATACATGCCTTCTTGCCGATTCTGAGCTAAGTACAGCAGATCCATCGCTCCTTGCCGGATGTCCGGTTCAGATGTTTTGACGACCAAGAGAGACAATGGCGCCACCACGCCCAGATCGAATGAGAATTGCCGCGCCGAGGTGGCCGGTTGCACTACTCCTGTGCGCAGCGCAATCTCTGCGAACCGGAGCAGTTCCCACCCTTCGATGTCGAAGGAGGATGGGCCACTACGAGCTAGCACATCGGACCTCCCTCGGAGGAGTATTCTTAGAGTCCTGTAATGGAGCCGGAGCGTTGCCAGGGTAGTGATTTTTGCTCGGTCGACCACCTCTATGCGTTGCGTTTGCTCGAACGATGATAGCTTCTCATCCCAAGTCTTGCAGGCAGACGAAATCTCCGCTATACGTACGCTGAAATTTGAGATGCAGTTGCCTTACTGAGTCTCGTCCTTGGCGTGCAATATAAGGATCTCGAAAGCGTTTAAAGATAGCCAAGTCAAGGCGTCGCTTGCTTCTCCGAGCGACGCGAACCCGTTGTTGTTGGTGCGACATGGATCAGTCAGTACGCGATCCTGCACGCCGTGCATCAACGTCGGGGGGCGGCTATCATCGTAGACGCTTGCTTGCAGATCCAGCCTAGCATATATGGTCGTAAGTTCTCGGAAACCTTCACGATCAACACTTGACTTGGTAGCCTGAGCATGCTTCAGCATAGCCACGCCACTGGAAAGGTGTCCCAGCGCTCCGTTCTGATCACCGAGAAGATGATCGATGCAGCAAAATATAGCGCAACATGTAAGCGCTGCGATTGCATCCGGCACCTCACGATCACTGTTGATGTATCGACGTAGCGACTTCATAGCTTTGCAGTGTCCTTGCGCCGCAGCTTCACTCGGCACGAAATGAGCATTCCCTGAGGTCAAGGTGAACTCTTCGTACATTAAGCCAAGCGCTACGACCGCTTTGCGGACACATAAAACATCCTGGCAGATGCGAGGAACAAAGCGACACCAGTAGTCGGATGGGATGAACCCACTTAACTCGGGAGCGGCGCGTTGGACGAAGTAGTGGAATGTCCTGCGTTCGACCTGGCTACCCGGAACTCGGAAGTGGATCCACCCTGCGCGAGGCTCTGGTGCGTCTTCAAGGTAGATCCTGGCGTGGGAGAGCCCTTTTGAGCGGGTACCTGACCATAACCTCCGCAGGTCCATCCCGAGACGAGGCATCGATGGCAAGCTGGCCGAGTCTCGTCACATTTGATGCGTCGCTGTCGACAGATGGCACATCCGGTCTTCGTTCGTCGATCTTTTGGTCTAGTCGATGGCAGGTCCATGAGTCGAGCACAGCGTCACGCAGACACGCAAGTCACTCACGAGTCCACGTATACGTCGAGCCATGGTGAGGTGGTGTGCACAACAGAACCTACGGAAGCCAAGAATCGTAGGGTATGCGGTGCGGTCGCCTGGGAAGAACCAACGGTCAACGTCTCAGCCACGTGACACGGGAGCAAGCCGATTGGCTGAGTCGATAGACATTTCCAAAAGCCCCCTTGGCAGGTACGACCGTCGTCTGTTCATGCTGCGAGACTCTCCAACATACAACATTACACTGCCGTCGCCGCGCAAGCATGTGGCAGCGAAAAGCCATCGCCAACGTCAAGCACTTGGCCCTGTTCCAATATGACCCATTCTGTGCGCTCCACCCGCCCGCCCTGGCACTCTTCGCTGCGTGGGCAGTGTATTTCAGAAAGTCTACAACGCATTCGCGTCGCGCTTGATGCGTGGCACGCTGACTACGAGACTGTCATTATACCGAAGTATAAGACCCTCTCGCTGCCCAAAATCATGGGTGACATGCTTCATCAAGTCCAGTACCTTCTTTACTGACCAAGCCAACTCGAACGCTACCATCCCGACCACTTCCCTCCCTTTTCCGCTCTGCAATGCCCGTCTCCCGTCTTATTCTCCCTTCCATTCCCATCATTTCTTCACTCCTTGCGTCAACTTGCGCACAAGTCGTCAACTCCAGCAGCACCTCGGCTGTTCTACCCTTGACAGCAGCATACTATGGCAACACCTTCAATGCTGAAGTGACACTCGGCGACCAGTCCTTTTTAGTACTCATAGACACTGGTAGCGCTGATGTATGGGTCAGCGGCGAGGGCTGGAAGTGTAAGCGAGCCGGCGCGAGCTCGAAGGCCGGCTGCGAGTACGGCAACCAGACCTATGACCCTTCCACTTCCTCGACATTCCAACCGGTCGACTATGCTTGGCTTGGAGAGCACTATGGAACTGGCGATGTGGTCGGTCCACTCGGGACGGAGGATGTTCGATTGGGCAACATCACCATCCCCGATCAGATATTCGGGGTCGTCAACACCTCAACAAATATTGGGGACAAAGTGAACACCGGCCTCATGGGGCTCGGCTATCCGATTATCGCTCAGGCACACCCGATCAACTACACGGCCACATCAAGCAACGCACTCCTCCTGGATCGCCTGCAATACAGCACGCTGTAAGTACGATTCATGAACCTTTGACAGTGGTGTAGCTGTGGAGGGCATTACTCAGCCTGCTATCGAACGCAGTTTCGGATTAACTAGATCTGGAAACCTGTCAACCCGAGAATTAAGATTCTGGCATATGATTGATCTTGGTATCGAACCATACTTCACCCTCGCTCTGGACCGCATGGCACGCGAGCAAGAAATCGGTGCAGGTGGGTAGCTGATCTCAACATACTTTGGATGCATGGCTGATCCACCATAGGCGGCTATCTGACATTTGGAACTCTTCCGCCAGTTTCTCACGGCCCTTTCGTTACCGCGCCTGTTGAGGTCACCGAAGCAGTCCCCCCCTCCTTCACCGACGGGAAACGCCAAACCAGCTTCTGGACGACTACGGTGCAGTCCGTATCATGGAACAATGAGTCTGATTCCACACCTTTCCAAGCCATCGTGGACAGCGGCAACTGGGAGAACGTGTTCCCACCGAAGATTGCTAACGGCATCAACGCCGGCTTTTCACCGCCAGGAAAGCTAAACAAGACGACCAACTACTTTGAGGTCGACTGCGACGCCACCCCGCCCGCGAACGTCGCTTTTACTGTCGCGAACACCACGTTCCAGATCGATAGTGCTGACATGATCTGGCGTGACTGGGATGGAACTTGCTACTCCACTGTTGAGGCTGCGGCGACCAGTCTTGGCATCACGCTCCCATTTCTGGGAGTACCATTCTTCAAGAATACCGTTGTGGTCTTTGACGTAGGCAAAGATGAGATACGCATTGCGGCCAGGACGACAGGTGCGGTGCCCGGAAGCCCATCGGTGGTGCCTGCAACCGGCGCAGCGCATCATATCGCGCCGGATGGTACGCTGCTCGCCACCATGTTGGTCGCAGCGGCGTTGAGCTTAGCAGTTTACGTATGATTGTGTGTCTGCGAGAGTAGCGCACTCAATTGCAGCGCTGTGGCAGCACCGAGCACGAGAATAGTCCTTAATATTCTAGCAAAGGCGGAATAGAGACCATATGTGGAATGATAGTGTCTTGTAATCAAAACTCTTTAACAGTGATTCTGTACTCCTCCGTACCTTAGTTAGACTTCCACATTTGCGGCTTGGCGTCGACAGATACTGTACATTATCGACCGCCGTACCTCACGACTTCCAACTCTACCTTACACTTTTCTCCTTCCGCCCTTTCCGACAGATATGCATCTGACCAGTGCGCGTCTTGGCTAGAAGAAAAGACTGTTGTCCAACTGCCCGAGCAGTGCCCCGAGGCTCTCACAGTACATGTCAACTACCTCTACTAGCATGTAATCAATCTCTCGGGCTGTCACGAGCTCTGGAGCGCGCCTGGCTGAAACCGCATCCGCACCTTTCACCTCTGGGAATGGTTGAATTGAGCCACGGCGGCGCTGTCTGCACTGGTCTCCTTTGACGATGCCTGCGAACGAGGGGAGGTATGCAGATGGTGAGACTGGCCAAGCACAGGCCAAAACCAACTAGTCGCAGTCGGTTTCGAAGCGATGTATCGCTACGTGTAAATTTGGAGACGGCAGCTTTGAAACAGTGTGGCTGTATATGCGTGGGGGTGACCTCTGCAGCCTAGTATGCGGCACAGCAGCCTACCTTCCTCCGTTCGACACACGTCCTCGCATTCCGTGAGCTCGCTGCGATCGGTCTCTTGCTCGTCTCATCTAATCTGTAGCTCGTGCTGTCATCATGTCGCAGAATGACCCTCCAAAGCCCAACCTGGACGAAGCATTCCTGATTCGCCACAACATTACTCGGTATGAGGATCGAGATGAGGACAAAGCAAGTCTTCCGCATTACGTAGAGCGCGTGAAGCGAGCGTTGTTGGAATTCAAGCTTTTGCCGCGACGGACTGAGACTGAGTTCAAGGCCAATCTGGAGGAGGTCGAAGCCTTCCTAGAAAGAACTTTCGGTCCACGCATCGAGACGAAGCCGCAGGCCGAGATGTATAACAAAAAGGGCCGTGAGGTTGGCTCTTTCGGAAACGTGAAGAGGAGAGCCTGTACGGTCCTCGAAACTTGTGATAAGATTGCAGAGCAAGCAATCATGCTGAATGAGTCGGCTGAATCCGATTGGCAACTCATGTATCGTACACATCTTTTCAAGACATTCAAGAACGCACTCGACGACGAGATGGAGGGCACATAGTAAGTCTGTCACCAAAATTTGACTTATGGGAGTAGCGATACTGACATCCTGACTCTGTAGCTCTGGACTTGAGCCATGGTCACTGTGAGTAGATGGCCGACTATGCGAACACAGCTGATCGAGGTCTGCAGGCACGACAGCGCTCCATGGAGTGATTCACTTTCCTCATATGACCGTGGCGAGAAGCGCCCGAAACCTGACCTAACCTACGCTTTTCCAGTCTCAGACGCTACTGACCCCAATTTCCCACCACTGAGCCCTATGCATGCCGGAAACTTCTCCTCGGATTTCTTAATTCGGGCAGACCTGAAATGTCTCATCACTAGCAAGATGGAGAAGGGGCGCACAAAACTAAAGCAGTGGGACAGGATGTGCTATCCCTGGGCGGTCATGGAGGCCAAGCACGATAAGGTGAAAGTATCCGATGTTCGATACTGCTATTACCAGGCTGTCAACAGTGCAGCTGTTAGTCTAGAGATACGGGCCCATCTCTATAGACAAGCCATTGGCCATGAACCACAGGAATTGCCTCCAATGATTGCGTTCACTTGTATCGGGCCATGCGTTGAAGTGTTGCTTGTGTGGAGAGAGCTACGCGGTCGAGAGACACCAAGAAGAGTGAGTTGATTATGCTAGTCTTCGTGCAGGAGATTCGCTGAGTTTCACCTGCAGAAAACCATCTGCATCTGGGCTACAGATTTGCGACTCTCTTGGGGCGTGTATTCCCTCCGACTGATCATCGAGAACATGCATAAATGGGTGGGTCGCAAACTAAAACCAGAACTGTCAAAAAATCTTGATTTGGTTCGAGAGAAGTCACCATGGGTCAGCGCTGCGCCGAAGTCTAGGCACCATATGCAGACTAAGCCTTCAGGAGCGAAGGTGCACAGGAGCGAGAGCATACCTGCAGTCGAGATAAATGAGTCAAGCAACTCGGAAGCTGACGGCCTGTGCTCATCCAACAACCGGCAAAGCGTTCAAGCTACATGTTCTCCAGGGACAGCAGGCGAACGAGATTGTGCGGCTGAGCATGTTACAAGTTCTAGCGGCTCTGACGACTTCAGCGACAAAGGATCCACCACGTTGGTCGACTCAGAAGGTGAAGAAGAGGAGTTGTCCAATAGGCTGCGAGGCCAGACCCTCGGTGTTCCTAGTCACGTAGGACGCTCGCAATCCGCCTCTGCGTGCCTTAATCGAAGTCAACGCAGGCATTCTCCCAGTGCAAGTGGCACCAACAACAATCACCGCGGGCGCTCCAGTCGCTCCGCATCCAATGCTAATGACGTACATGTATCAGACAGCGACGAAAGCACTGCTTTCACAACAGACGCAAACGAAGACTCGGAGGCATCGTCCAGTGATGTCGATGCATCCGAAGCTGAGGACGATGTCCAAGATGAGGACGAATCCAGCAACGCCAGCACACCTGCTGAAGAGGACGAGGACGATTCTAGCAATGCTGGCGATTTCGAGGACGAGGATTCCAGTAGCGATACCAGCCAATCCGATAATAGTGAATACCGTCAATGGGCCATAGCAAGAGACACTGGGCTGATTACATTGATCTCGCGCACATTATCTGGCGCTGAGATTATGCCTTTGCTTTGTTCTGGGCAAGCTCCTGCCGGTCTCGATAAGGATGTCATGGTCGAATACATCGAGACACTCATATTTCGTCCCAAGTCTGGCCGGCTTGTGCACTGGTTCATCCACAAGAACTGGGAACACCACATTGAGAAAGAGCTTCTCCAAGTGGTACATTTGCTCAAAGATCTTCTAGCCAGGTATGATCGCAAGCGCAGACTTTGTTTCCCACACGACACTCCGGAGCAAGAATACCGCATCAGGAAGGCGCTCAAGCTTTTGCGGACCCGAGGAAGGCCCCAGGAAGTGATAGATCTCTTTGCTGCCATTCTAAGCTGCTTCTCTGGCAAGGAATGTCTTGTCACACTGGAGGGTTTCGAGATACCTGTGGATGACCACGACTGGGGCTTGCTCAAGCAGCTGTGTTCAGACAAAGCACAGATGACAAGACGTGTAAATGCTCGGCGCCGTAGGCCCTCCTCCAGGTAGATCGCACATCCCAGCTCGCCTGGGTCACTGTCCAGTGATAACCATCCCGTCATGAACGATACCTTTTTGAAATAAGGTACCTTGTGAACGATCCATCTTATGCGATCCTGGTCGTGACCTTTTGCTATTATGCTTTATGGGCCGCGTGCGGATCCATGACATGTGCCGCACTTGCCGAACATCCCGAAGCCGGCATGCCGAACCTTTTCCTTGTCTTTAAAGTCTAAATCAACCAGGCTTGACGAACCAGTAGCATTGGTATGCATCGGTATTGCCGAATACGAGATTTTCCTTCAGCGGACGTTGCATTGAAGTCTGAAGCCCGCAGACACAGTGCTGGAGTTTGGGCAATCGCCTTCTCCGAGCAAGCTGTGTCGAACGTCACCACCATCTGCGTCCTTGCAGCGGCGACCATACCTGACATCCTCACTGGAGCAGGACCCCGATCGAAAGAGCGGGTGCAGTTCGTCTTTGTGAGATCGGGCAGCGTCGTCATTGCCCTGTACCAGATAAAGAAATCTCGGGCGGCTGGTATCGTCATCTGGCAGGCTCGCCTGGGTCATGCACTCACATATGCGGCAATCAGATCCAGCGTTCGCTCCTGGAGCCGGATAGAATGTGTTGGAATCGAGCGCTGGCTCCACTCCTGAACCCATGACTGCCGTACCAGTGCTTCCAAGGTTATTTACGGAAGATCGACCTCTTTATGGCGACTGTTGAGAGACGACACTCAAGTCCTGTAGAACTGGCGATTCCGTGTCGATGGAAGAGTAATACTTGCTCATGCTCCAGTATTGCCAATGACGCGATCTGACCTTATGGCGGCGTTGCTTACACCGCGAAGATGTTTCGCGAAGCCCGGCATTGGTCCATCTGCGCACAGGCCCTGCGATCATCAATAGTACCACTCCTCAACAACAGACTTTTTCGAGGTCGTTCCAATGGCCGTCCGAGTATTTCCACAGAGTCTTCCCGCTTCTAGGAGAGGCCAGATAGCGTCAAGCTCGCCAGAGCCAGCATATACTTCGTCCTGCTCCCGCTTCCTTCTTCTTCCTTTCCTCCTCATCCTTCTTTCTCTTTCCTCTATCTTTCCCTCCATCTTTCCTGCCATCTTCTCTTCCATCTTCCATACCATCTTTCTGCCATCTATCTACTGCCATCTACCCTCTGCTATCTACTCTCTGCCATATACCTCCTCCCATCTACCACCTGGCCATCTACCACCTGGACTTGCGGTCTTCTACCACCTGGACCGGCCATCTACCTCTGGACTTGCGGTCTTCTATCACCTGGACCGGCCACCTACCCCTGGACCTGCCATCTACCGCCTGCCATCTATCCACTGCCATTTATCCCCTGCCATTTATCTTGCCATCTACCCTCTCCCATTTATCTCCTGCCATATATCTTACCATCTACTTCCTGCCATCTATCTCTTCATCTATCTCTCCATCTTCATTCTCATCTACCGTCATCTATTTTCCCTTATTTCCTACCCTGGCCTCTGGAGTGCACCTCATCGTGGTGTCAGGGTGAACGTTGACGCTGTCCTTGCCTTGTGGCTCGCGGCAGTCGTTAGCGGCCAAGACACTCCATCACTTATGTCTCTCGCTCGCTTCCTTTTCCTACTTGTCTCTCATCACCTTTCCATTTTGTCTATCAATCGCCATATCGCCTGCTGCCCATTGCCTCGTTATCGGAGTCGATGAGGCCCGCGGTTGCGGGCCTCATCGTTCCCAGTTGTCACCGTCCAAAGCCTCACGTCTAACCGTCTCACTCCCGCCGCTCTACGTGTCATCTCATCAATGTTATTCTTCCCCGGGCGACAGGAGTGCACCTCATCGCGGTGCCAGCGTGACAACGCAACCTCCCGCCGCCGCTCTCATTGCGCGCGGCGAGCTGGTCTGCGGCTAAGACACTCCTGCATGTAGATCTGTATCGTCGATAGCACAACCACGAAACTCCCGTTTTGTCCCAAGTCACGTGCAGTGCAATGTTTCCACACCAAGTCGTCGGCCAGCACAACGAAAGCGAATGCGCATGGGGTGCCGCCTCGACCTCGAGGGAAGCGTAGATCGTTCTTTCGAGTTGGTGGCAGGTCTTCGACGGCCCGTTCACACAGTACATTGCACTCAAGCGGAAGTATCGATCAGCAGCGCACCCTGCAAGGTCTTCGAAGTCGACATCTTGAGCATGATATGGTTTCTGAGCTGACTTAGGGTCACACGAGGCTTGCACCATTGAGGCAACGCTGAAGAGAATGTTGTCTGTGAGGTAGTAGGTGAGCGTAGGTAGCAACATCATATCTTCCTAGGTAATGGCGCCCTCTCCGCAACCGGCATCTCCCTGCCACTCGTATCTTTGACAGACACCAACCGTGGCGGCGGCGTCTCATCTTTCGCAAATATCCTCCTCCCACCCGCCAGACTGCTCCCGACTTCCTCCTCATCATCCTCGTCCACATCCACCAGGCTGCCAGTCCGCTGCGCCTCTCTATGCCGCCGCCGCTGTTCGCTCGCCAACATAGCCGAATCCTCTTCTTCTCCATCGTCATCCTCTTCCAGTAGTTCACCATCCGCCGTATCAACGTCAGGAGGCTGTATCCATTCTCTGGGAACCATACAAGGCAGCGCCAGCCCCACACTCGCTGCCCGATTCAGCCATGGCGGCGCCGGCTTGCTCGTCAGCCTCTCACAGAGTGCGTTTGTGAAGTGATTGCAGTTGTTCGTGAGGAGGTTGTAGTTTGTGCCGAGGAAGTCCTCAGAGACCTCCTTGACTATTGCTTCGATTTCGGCTTCCGTTCGGAAGGTGAAGCCCTGCAAGATGGAGCAACGGAAGGTGCCTCCTGGAGGCTCGAAGTTTGGTCTTGTCCAGTAGACCCCGGTGATCTTTCGTCGGTTGTGGCCGCCGTATGCGTATTCCTTGTTGCGGATGACCACGCCGGAGTGCAGGAGGCTGCCGCCGAAGGTCCATAGGATGGAGGAGAGACGGCCAGGCTGTTGCAAGAGTCAGTGGCTGAGCGATGGGTGAGAAAGGCTGGGTATCACGGGTAGTAAGTCGTAGACATTTATCGTAATCTCGGTCTTATCGAGTGCTCGTGATCGCCGGCTACTGTGGCTGTTGGAGGACGAGGTTCGTGATCGTTTGGGTCGTGTTGATGCGGAGGGCATGGCGTTCGAGTTGCTGTGGATTAGGTCTCGGAGACTGTAGCGTTGATAGGTATACACGTGCTCAGGTACGAACAGAAGTGTTGTTGCACTCGCAGCCTACAATCACTCCCACGCCTTCTCCACACTCACAACGCTCCTGCAGGTGATCGCTTGGCATATCTATTCTATCAAACCTTGATCCCATCGCAGATCCCCCAAGGAACAACGCGAGTCGATATCACGAGACTCCAATACCAGAAACAGGTCTCCACAATGGCCGGTCCACCGAAGAAGCGCCAGAAGCGCGAGGAGAAGCAAGAAGGCGAGATGCCGCAGAAAAAGTACTACCGCCAACGAGCCCATGCGAACCCATTCTCGGACCATGGTCTAATCTAGTGAGTCTTGTCGTACACCATGTGCTCCCTGCAACAGGACTGATCTCACAACGAAGTCCAGAGTCGCCGGCTGCCATGGACTGGCCGCAGCACTATCCAGCATTCGCCACCCAACCAGGCTCCGAACCAGACAACCAGGCCAAGAATCCCAAGACCATAACCCAACAAGTAGAAATAGCAGACATAGGCTGTGGCTTCGGCGGCCTCCTCTTCGCCCTCGCCCCCAAACTCCCCACCACCCTCATCCTGGGCCTCGAAATCCGCAGCTCCGTCACCGAATTCGTCCAGCAGAAAGCCCTCGCCCTACGCTCACAAAACGCCTCCTCTGGCCTCTACAACAACGTCTCATGCATCCGCGCCAACACGATGAAATTCTTACCCAACTTCTTCTCCAAGGCGCAGCTCAGCAAGATCTTCCTCTGCTTTCCGGACCCGCATTTCAAGGCGCGGAAGCATAAGCAGAGGATCGTGAGCACGAGTCTGAACTCGGAGTATGCGTTCGTGATGAGGCCGGGCGGGAAGGTGTATACGATTACGGATGTGGAGGATTTGCATTTGTGGATGGTGGAGCATTTTGAGGCGCATCCGAGTTTTGAGCGGGTGGTGGGGGAGGAAGTGGAGGGGGATGTGTGTGTGGAGACGATGAGGACGGAGACGGAGGAGGGGAAGAAAGTCGAGCGGAATAGTGGGATGAAGTTTGTTGCGGTCTTCAGACGGTTGGAGGATCCGTCGTGGCCGTAAAGAAGTCCGTGGTCACGCAGGTCTGGCATATATTGCCGTGCATGGTCGTTCTTAACGTTGAACATTAACGTGAGGAAATGTTTTCAAAGCGTATACATATGAACGTCGTTGTTCATTCAGGCAGCTATCTTCATGTTTCGGCTGTGCAACTCCCATTCCATGGGATGGCACCATATATTACACCCGTTCATTATCATCACAATGTCCTCGACAGAGCGCACATCCACGATTCCGTGAAAACTTTGCTGTGCTCTGTCTCTCGGCTCGAAGGCCTTTGCCCTGCTTACTCCCCGTAGTGAACTCCTTCCTCCCCAAATGAATGTAAAGAGAATGAGATCCGAGCGTGACGATGCATTCGGTTTGATGTTCGTATCTTCTGTGTTTCATTACGACTCATATGCCGGAGTCTGTGGATGTGGTAATAAATGGTGGAGATAAGGAGAATGGCGGTGGGTAGTCGAGTTTCAAGAGGTCGAGGCTGTACCGCTGCTACTGGCTGGACTGCAGGAGGTAGATCCCTCCCGAGCTTCGCCTGACTTCCTAGCCCGCTTTCCTTCGAAGTCAAGTGGACCATGGTTGGTGAAGGTGAAGTGCTTCGGAGCTTGAGGAGTCATTTCGGACGGCCGACGTGGAGTAGAGGAACGCCTTACGGAACCTGGCGGGTTGTACTCATGCACGAACAACTCCGATCTTGGCTGTGTCATAGTGTGCGTGGTGGTATGCATACTTGGCGAGCCGCTTGTGGTGGTCACAAAGGCATACTGCTGCTGTGGAGGTGTGGACATTTGCTGCGACTGCTGTTGCATCAACTGTGCTTTAGGAGGGAAGGACATTTTGACCGTGCCTTCCGGGGTGAGGGTGGGAATGCCGTTGGCGAATTGCAACGGAATGCCTGGAGTTGGCCCAGTCGTGACGTTCGATTGTTGAGCTCGCGCGAAAGTGACCGTGGGTCCTTGGACTTGCTGCTCGGTGTGCATTGAACGGATTTGTTGGGGCTGAGAGGTCGTGTACCCTTGCATCTCATGTCGCTGGGGCACCGGCTGTTGAGGGAGGGGATGATGGTTCATCAGTGATGGTGCTTTGGCCCAGATGTTAGACGGAAAACAGGACTGCCCAGCAGGTGCAGACTGCGGTGGCGTATTCTCAGTAATCACATTACTGCCGACTCTGCGAGGCACGAACGATTGGTCGTAGAACATCGGGGTGTGTGGTGGTGAAGTGAAGTTCTGCGGAGGTACGGATGCTGAGGGTTGATATTGCAGCCCGCCGAGGTTCTGATCATAGTCCGCTTCGTTGATGATGGGTTGTGGAGCAGCATAGCTAGCGGATTGAAATGCGGGATTGTGCATCATCTGCTCAGAGGCGAGATCATGCGGAGACATCGGGGTTGGTGGGGCGAGACTGCCATGCGACATGTTTCGTACCAAATGCGGCGAGACCATCGACTGGGCGAATGCCCAATTGACTGGTGAACGTTGAGCAGATCCAGGCGTTGACTTCATGATGCGCCCATGAGCGATACCACCGTTCATGACGGCAGCAGATCTGATGCGACGGATGTGTTGGTCTTGGGTGAGGTGGCTTGAGGCAGGACCTTGGCCCGGTGACCCTGGCTGTCTAGCACCACTGTATGATGCACTCCTAAGTGCGGCGAGGCCGAGATTGGCCGGCTTGGGCCGTTGTCTCCGAGCGGCAATGTTGGCTGGCGGCGCAGGCGACTTGAACACATCTGATTGGTTCGGCTGTTGAGGATGGATGTTCACGTCGCCCATAGACTGAGCGAGCATAGACGCCTGGGATGCCCGTCGAGCGAACGCAGCGTCGGTCGGGAACGCTAAGGGCTGCTCGAACGCTCGAGCTGCAGAAGCGCGGTTTTGGGCGACTTGGCGGAACTCCTCGTAGTGCTTGTCAACGTCGACAGGAATGGATTGTCCAGGCTGCCATTGAGAGTTGCTAACTGGCAATTGTGGTTGCGAAGTAGACAGATCTGCGAGCGCGTTATCCGGGTGCAGCATTGATAGCGAAGAGCTGCGGCTATCAGCCCAATCTGAGCTGGTCACAGACATGTCGGCTCGGCCTTGCATGGCGTTGTTCGATGGGAAACCATACGACTGGTCGGACATGATGGAAGGTACAGACGAGTCGTTGCTTGAAAGTGGTGCACCAACGGTATATGGAAAGGGCAGCTCCTGTTTGAGATCATGTTCAGAGATGTCCCCAAAGACCTGGCTCAAGATGTCCTGGTTGCCAGAGAAGCCTGTTTGCAATTCTTCGAAGTGGCCATGTCCGTTCACCATGCCACCGTTACGTGAGATATCGTTGAAGTTCTCTTGCGTGAGCGTGCGTCGGTTCAAGTCTTGCGGCGAGTCGTAGAAATCTTCCGCCAGCTGAGCTTGCCAGTCGAAGTTGTTGTCGATCTGTTGCGTCGCCAGCCCATGAGCGGCGAAAAACTGAATGAGCTGTTCGTTGGAAGCCTGAGGTTGCTGCGTTTGCGAGATACCGAGTCCATTCGAAGCCTGGCCCTCGTCCGAAAAGTGTTGCATCGCAGCAGCATATTGGCCAGATGGCTGGAATGGCGAGGGCTCCGAGTCCGAAGCGAGGTGCGCGGATTGGTATGCCTGAGCAAGGTTTTGTGCTCCTTGCAGTTTCTTGACATCTTGCTTCGATTTTGCGCGTCGGTTCTGAAACCAATTCTGTAATGCTGTTAGCCCGCGCCTTGCTTACGCATTTCTGCTGGATACTTGCATTGACTTTGTCCAAGGACACATTGAGATGGTCTGCGAATCCCTTCTTCGTGCTGGTATTCGGCTTTGTTTGCTGCTTGTAGTGATCTTCCAAGAAGTCATGTTGCTCCTTGTTCAGTCTCGGCTTGATGTCGCAGGAGCCGGGTTGGGGTATATTCTGGTGGTAAAAAGCAGCCTCTGTCGCGTCTGGTAATGCAGCGGACATAGACTGCGCGTAATGTTGGCCTTGCGCGTGTCCTTGATGGTGGTTGGGCTGTTCCATCCCCTCCGCCACTTCCGGATATCCTCCTTGTGAGAAGTCGAAGTACTCCATTGAACTCGCGGCGGCGGCGCCAAGGCGATAGTGATGCAAATATATGACTGATTCGGTAAGTTGATGCTGATATGGTGAGGTAGCGAGTGTTGGTGCGGTGAAACCGCTGCGAGCTCCTACTTCGCCGTCCTGTCAGCCTTTCCTGGGAAGGTGCAATGGTCGGCAGAAGCGGGAATAGCGCCGCTGGGATGCGATGAGCGAGTGACTAGGTATTAGATAATAATCATTGAACGAAGGAAACAAGACAGCCGTGGCCGTTTGGGAGCGAGCGGCGGCGTTGCGACGGTGGGTAAAGGGCTCGAGGGAGAAGAGACGGGAACATACGCTGGAGGAGCGCCGGGAGTGAACACGAGAGACGGGCGAACGTCTGCTACTTGCCGCTTGGACCCGCAGCAGGCCACTTTGGCGATTTCGCTTTTCCCGCGCGCGTTGATGATTGGGGCTGCAGCTGGCTGACTCTAAATATAGCGCTTGCGAGGAGAAGTGGGGAAGCATCTTTCCAGGGAGCTGTTCGTAGACGCTCGCGACGAGCAATTCTTCCAGCGTGTGCGATCTGCTCTGCAACGATAGAGATGTCTTCGTCAACACAACGAAGTCATCACATCAGCTCCTAGCTCAGCGCTATCATCGCGACTTTCCAAATGCCTGGAGACCTAGAGTCCTAGGGGGTGAGCGATGGCCACCGGAGGCTCTGCCGCGGTCCAAACACGGCACGAATGACGAACAAGGTCAGCAGCACTAGTCCTGTTCCTGATCTTAGCTCGAAACCCTTTCAGAAGTCTTCACGCATCTGGTGCGAGACACATCGTGTGGTTGGAAACGGCCAGAGACGATGCTCTACTTGACAGGTCGCTTCCAGAGAACGACGGTGTTCTCGCTCATCCAGGCGCCGCCAGTGTGATACGCAGTCGCTTAGAGTGCTGCGGGTGCTTCGTACCACGGAATCGACCATGCAAGGTGCGACCGCAAAGTCTCGAAAATAGCAACTCACCCCTGATGCGGATCTCCTTGTCGAGGAACACAGACGAGCCCGTGCTGCAGCCATGATCAACGATGAGGTGGTTGTCCCTGATCTCTACCAAGATTCGAATGCCTGTCTCCGCGAGGACGCCCTGTCGCTGTCTCGGATTTGATAAGCTGCTATCACGAGGCTGATCAGCATTTGAAGGCTATAGAGCCGTTGTAGAAGCAATGGAAGGTCAGTAACACCGTTTGAAACGATGAACTCAAAGTCGCAACGGTCGTATATGCTTCATCTCTCCTTGAACGCAGACGACACATGAAGTCAAAATTAAGATTGCACGTGCAGCCCGGGCCGATGCATTGCATCAAGAAGGAAGGTACGACCCCGATACATGGACCTCGACATCACTTCGAATTGAAGTTCGAGAACACAGGATGGCGCACCACTACAACCATCATACCAAGGTAACAGTCATTGCAATGGAATCTCCTCCCTCCTCGCCTTCTTCCTCAGGTACGCCTCATGTAATGCGTCCTTGATGCTTCCCTCACCATCCTCAAAGTTCGCCTTACACACTTTCACCAGCGTCTCCACCTGCTCCGGCGTCCAGACCAAGTTATAGCTCCCGGAAAACTTCGCTGTCGAAGGATCAAAGTCCGCAACCGCACGCTCATTCGGCAACAGAGGCATATATATCATGGTGCAATCCCCTGGGTACACATCTGCCGGCGGGTTCTCAACGGTCCGCCCATACGAGTCCACCACCGTCTCTGGTCGCTCGCAAGGTACACCATCGTAGACCTGAGCATATAGACCGTCGAATCGGTTGGGGTCTTTTGGGTCATCTCCGGGCTTGATGTCGTGCCGTTTGACGAACTTCGCACCTCTGCGCCCACCGATCTGCGCAACGCGCTCTGGGAATGTGTCCTTCTGCACGTCACTCGACGCGTCCATGTTGATGATGACATCGGCTTTACGCTGTGGGTGCATCAGCACGTAAGTTGGACAGTTATTGTCCATGCCACTATCTATGAGATGCAAGCGCGGCGAGTTCTCCAGGCCAGGTGGTCGGCCTTGACCGGGTTCAACGTGTGTATAGTGATACATGAAATTGTGCTCGTTGCAAGCATGAAGAGGATGATGGTTCTGGAACTCCTCAGTACCCTGTCTACCCCAGAATCTGGTTATGCTCTTCGCCAACGAGTGGATCGAGTTGCCTAAGAAGCCAGGCGGAAGATTACGGCTGATGGTGGCGATATAAGATGTCAACGGACCAGCAGGTGCACTCGTACAGAGACCAAGAAGCAAAGCCAGTGATTGCTCAGGAAGCTGCATCGTCGACTTGCCCTCGTCGAACGGACGACCGAATCCCCAGGTCGGCACCCAGGCTTGAATCTCGTCACAGCCAATCTCATACGGAGACATCTCGAACCACTGGAACCTGGAAACAATGGGTGAAAGATTAGCAGCGTCTTAGACATGTTTCACCCAAGTTTACTTGCCAGGCATTGTCTTCATCATCGTCGTCAGCACTTGGATTTGGGTCTTTAAATGGATGTTCGCTGTCATGCCAATCCTTCCACGGGCGCTCATGCCTGATCGCAGTCATGATGGGCATAGGCTCTGCTCCTGAGTCGGTGTGCTCGCGTGCGCTCGACAGTCTATACCACGACCGCTGGAAGCCGGCAACCTCCTTCTTCGCGTACCCGCCTGGATGAGAAGCAGGGTCGTCCTGGAAGAAGATCCAACCAGTCGTGAAGACGGAGTACAAATCCATCGCCACAGTGTCGAGACCACTTCGACTCTTCTGGATCAGCGGTCCCAGGGTCGTCCTTGCGCCCCCGGGCGTACTCAAGATCGTTCGTATCGCTTCCCCAGACAATGGATGATACGGTGCCAACCTCGTCTTGCAGTGCTCAATCACCTTCGTCATGCTCGCGCCTCCAAACGTATAATACGCCGCCAGGCTCCAACACGACCCCGACACCCCAGAAACATACGTCAAACAATCCCACAGACCCGCCCGCCTCATCTCCTCGCAGTACCCCAGCGTCCCGATCATAGCCCTGAACCCACCACCACTCCCTCCAAACGACACCGTCGGGACATCATCTGGATGCACACTCTCCAGCTCAAGACCGAGATACCGAGCAAACGCCTCCCGCGTCTTCACCTTCCTCTTCGCCAGAAAAGCCTGCTCCTCAGGACACAACTCAATCCCTCGCCTCACCTCAGCAACCTTCTCCACTTCCGGAAAAATCGTGGGATCACTAATCTCCTTCTTGACCCCAGCCTCAAGCGCAGTCATGCTTTTAATTATCTTGATATCCTGGATCGCCTCCGGGAACGACGATTTGATCTGCTCCTTCAATCGATGGAAGATACCGCCTTTCTTCTCCTCATCACCATCATGATTCTTATCCTCAACCTTCATCTTCGCATCGAAGTCTGACTCAAGATCCTCGTTCGACTCGCCTTTGATCTGCTGATCATGAATCTGCTTCTCGTATTCATGCTGCTCAACTGTCTCTGAGCGTCTAAAGGTAAAAGACATTTTTCTTGTTGTTGACGCGCGGTACAGGAAGCCGAGACTTCCGTTGAGCGTGCCATTGCTAACGCGGCTTCTATAACGTGCCTGCTGGGTTCACTGCGGTGCGAGGTTGACATGTGAAGTGCTCTGTAGCCAATGGCGAGGAGAGCTCTGGCACGAGCTTGGTGCTGACAGCTGAGGTGTACTACGACCACTTCTCGACATGCCGACACTTCCAGGTTGCGAGCTTTCGCCATAAACGACGCTCTGCAACATTATATCACGCGAGTTTACTTTTAATGTCCTTGAAAGGGTCAACGCTTCTACAGATGAGATTGCAAATTCGATTGCTTCCACCAATACAGCTGTAGCGCACAAACTTAAACTTCTTCATCCAAGCAGATTATAAGCGTTCTGATACCCAAGCGTTCTCCCATCTTTTCCAGTACTGACATCATCCCATCCCCATCCACATACAAACATTTCTCTTCCACAAAAGTCTCCCCATCGCACTCCAGCAGCTTCGTCAGCCGCTTGCCGATCCGCCTGAGCTTGATCAAGCTATATTCAGGCTCTGGGTAATGCGGACGGTGTACTGTGATCCGGCCCTTCTGGTGCAAGTCGTCCGTATGGGAGCAGACAAGCCTCATGCCTTGCCTTCAGACCTTGGAGCGGATCCTGCTGGCCCGACTTCTCCATGTTCCTGCGCAACTTCTGCGACAGCTCGAACGCCAGCTCCACCTCAGCGCACTCGCTGTGGTAGATGTCCGGTCTAGCCTTCAGTAGCATGGCATCCCGTTTCGGCGTAGACTTCTTCGTCCAGCGCTTAACCAAGACATCGCCGTACGTAGCAACCGTATCCCGCACCGCTCGGTGGTTGTCTCGAGCGGTGGTAATATACTTGTTGAGATTCGCAGCAGCTTCTGCATCGCTGTGCATTTCCGTCTCGAACACATGCGGAAACTGGCGCGCCAGCAGCGGCACGTACTGGTCGTTGCAGCACGTGCAGTCGTGCTTGCAAGCAGGTGGTGATGCTGCTGAGTTATTGGGGAATTTGGTGTGCTCGAAACCGTTCCACACCGGGCTTCCAGTTGGTGAAGCCATACCCGCCGCCCAAACGCCCCCAAAGCAAAAACACTGGCGCGGAGAAGGAAGTCTTGCCGTGGGTGGAGGGTACTGTACGGGTGAGCGAGGAATGCGATGATTGGGATGTCCAAGGGCGCCCAAACGCCAGATTCACCACCAAAGCAAAAACGCCGGCGCGCAAGAGGAAGTCTAGGATGCTGTAGACCAGACGGAATGTAACAATGCTTGTAAGGATGGAGATGAGCGAGCGCAGACGAAAGACGGTCGAAGGATCTGTGGTGATTCTGATGCAAGAAAATTTGCACGCTAAGTGGCAGGGAAGGGCCAAGAATCACATGGATGCGCTAGTAAGAATTAGCGTTTGTACTACATTAGGATTCCAGCTCCCGTCGCCCGGTATTGTCTCGCTGCAGAGGATACAGAACCGCGGAGGCTCGTCCGCGACCTATAAGCACCAGGACCAGCAGGTCCAAAACGCCTCGTCTTTACTACTCTCGTTGTCAAGAATGTCACTCAGGTCGCGGGCAGACGATCATAGGAAGGACTGTAGTGCATTGAAAGCGGGAAGCAGAATCCGGGACCAAAAGGCTCATTCGGACCAGAACTTATGGATCAAGGACTCGTATCTCTGCATAAGGTCAAACATTCAGCCAGATTATCGGAGGCTTCGTCCAGGTCATCGGAGGCGCGGGCGCTGAAGCGATCTGATGCACTGTGGGCGACTTCGAGCACTTCGAATGTCGCCCACACCTCTTCTGATGATGGGATTGACGAGAAGAAGTGTGCGGATCTGGCTGCGGTAGGCTTCGATGGATATCTGGCCAGTTTCCCCGGCGTTTCGTACGACTGGATGAAGAGGTGAGGTCTGAGGAGCTTGAGAGCAGACTTCGTTGGGTTGAAAGACCAAAGTCGTGAGTTCGTCACCGCTTGCCCTTCCGCTTCTTGAACACTACAGGCGCCACCGCTTCTCCATCCACAGCACCCTCCTCCTCCTTCACAGCAGCAGACGTCGCATTGACATCCGGGATCGTCTCCAACGGCTTCTCCTCCCCCTCCCCCTCCTTCTTTACCCCACCCTCAGCTTCCTCAACCTCAACCTTCACAGTCCCCTTCTTTCCCACAACCCCACTCAACAACCCCTCCAAATCCCCCTCATCCCCTCCCTCGTCCCCGGGATACCTCCTCACACTACTCCCCCACACCTTCCTCTCCTTCGGCGCCGCCTCTTCATCCCGCACATCCTCCTCATCCTCCAACTTCCGCTTTCTCACGCCGATGCTCTCGCCTTCTTCAATACCGGCTTTGCTTTCCTGATCGGCGGCTTGTTGCTGCTTGATGATATCCGCTAGACTCCTCTCTGTCTTCACGTCACCCTCAACCACAGTCTCCGAGACCCTCTCCCAATCCCCAACCCCAAGCACCTCCCTTCTTAGCTCCTCCGGCAGCTGCACACCCATCGCAATCAATTGCTCCGCATGCGCCTTCCTCTGAGCAGCTTTATCCGCCTGTGCCCTCGGGCCAGTAGCTGCACCCTCCGTCACGGTCTTTAACCCCGTCACTTGCACCCCACCACCCTTCTTCCCCTCTCCGCCAACGATCCCATTTAGTCTTGCAACCTCCTCCTTCGCCCACTGACTCTGCCTCTCCTCCCTCTCCCGGTCTTTGTGTAACTTTTGTAAGGAGCGCTGGATGTTGTTCTGGTGTCGGCCGGAGGATTCGTGGTTCTTGCGCTCGAGGGGGGAGTCGCGGACGTAGAGCGCGCAGAATTTGCACCAGTAGGAGGGGGTGGATTTCCAGTATTCGGACATGGTTGGTATACTGTCGTGGTGTGTGTGTTGGGAGGTTAAGAGAGGGGGTGGTGGAAGTGGTGTAGTCTGAGCTGATTGATCTTATCTTATCGGAGAGTAAGGAGATGGTGGTGGTTATGGGCGGACGTAGCAGCTCGAACATCGCGTCGGGGACACGTGAAGTGGTAGAGTGGTTGCATTCACGTATCAGAGACATACACGACACCTCACCGTCTCTACCTGGAGTACCCCCTCCTCCGCCGCTCCTCCCTCCCCCAAGCAATGCGCACCTCCCTCCCACCACCACCACGAACATGCGCTTCACGAAACCCGTCTGGCTGTCGCACGCCGGCGAGAAGAAAGACCACGAAGTCTTCTCCTGCCACGTCTCCCCCGACTCGACCCGCCTCGCGACCGCCGGCGGCGACGGCCACGTGCGCATCTGGTCCACCGACGCCATCCTCCACGCCTCCAACCCGGCCTACACCAAGCCCAAACAGCTCGCTTCTTTAACAACGCACTCGGGCACGATCCACTGCGTGCGCTTCAGCCCGAACGGCAAGTACCTGGCCAGCGGCGCTGATGATAAATTTGTGTGTGTTTACAACCTCGAGCCGGGGGTGCCGAAGCATACTACCTTTGGCAGTAAGGAGGAGCAGCCGGTGGAGGATTGGAGGGTGTATAGGCGGATGGTGGGACATGAGAACGATGTGCAGGATTTGGGGTGGAGTTACGATAATTCGATTCTCGTGTCGGTGGGGCTGGATAGTAAGGTGGTGGTGTGGAGCGGCAGCACGTTTGAGAAGCTCAAGACGCTGTCACAACACCAGAGCCATGTCAAGGGCATCACCTTCGATCCGGCGAACAAGTTCTTCGCGACCGCTAGCGATGACCGGACGATCAAGATCTACCGCTTCACCTCCCCGCCTCCCAACGCCACCGCTCACGACCAAACCAGCAATTTCATCCTCGAGAGCAGCATCACCGACCCTTTCAGGACCAGCCCCTTGACTACCTACTTCCGCCGCCCCTCATGGAGTCCAGAGGGCATGCACATCGCCGCCGCAAACGCCACCAACGGCCCCGTCAGCTCCGTCGCCATCATCGACCGCGGGAAATGGACCATCCCCGTCAACCTTATCGGCCACGAAGGGCCAGTCGAAGTCTGCGCTTTCTCTCCACGACTGTTCTCCCCAGATCCACCGAACAGCAACGGACAGCCGCAAGGTCATCCGGTAACGATCATCGCCTGCGCTGGCCAGGATCGGATATTGAGTGTGTGGAATACCACGCATCCACGCCCGTTTGTGACGACGCAGGAGCTGGCGGCGAAGAGTATTAGCGATTTGGCCTGGAGTCCGGATGGGGAGACGTTATACCTCACCTCCCTGGACGGGACGATCGCGGCGGTGGTGTTTGAGAAGGGAGAACTGGGGTATCCGCGGGCGGTGGCGGAGAGCGCGATGAGTTTGGAGCGGTTTGGGGGTGGGCGGAAAATGGGGTTGGTGGAGAACACGGACGCGTTGAGGTTGGAGGAGGGCAGTAAGCAAGGAGAATTGGACGGTGTGCGGGGCAGGATGGGGGAGTTGATGGGAGATGCTGGGGCGGGGGGTGGTGCGGGTGTGAATGGGGATGATGCTGTGCTGGCTGATTCTACTACTGCTCCTGCGATCACGAATGGTGTGGAGCCTACTCCAGCTCCAGTGTTGAAGGACCCAGCGGCCGAGCGGACCGATCGCCTGAAACAGCGTGTTACCATCACCAAAGACGGCAAAAAACGTATCGCGCCGCTGCTGGTCTCCTCCTCCAACCAAGGCGAAGCTAATCTCCCTCGTCCACAGCTGCAGGCTGCTATGAGGAATGGCGTCGGCTCCGACGAACCTGCTGGCAAAGTGCTGGATCTCAGCAAACCTTACGACGGGCTCCCGAAAGGTGGTCTGGCAAGCTTGTTACTAGGCAACAAGCGCAAGTACGCCGAAGTGGACGGCGCGGATGGTGATGAAGAGGGCAGAAGGCGAGCTGAAAAGCGCGTGCAAGCGATCCAGCAGTCTGGCGCTACGCCTATCGTGCTCAACACGCCTGACGGCCTCGTACCCGCAGGCGCCGACAGAGAGAGCAAGACAGAAATTCCCGAAGTCCTCCGTCCAGCAGTCATTAACCCTAGCCTCAGCGTCTCGCAGATCCGTCTCGCGGTCCCCATGATTCGATCCGTGATCCTGCGTCCCTTGGACCCGGGCAAGAACCTTTCCGAAGCGGAGCTGAATAACGGCGATGCCCAAACCGACGGAGTCGACCCCACCGCCAACAACAATAATGCCAACAGCAACAACATCGTCTTCGAAGCCCGCAACTCCGCCCCCTCCGCCACCCGCACCGGCCGCGCCGCCGATCGCGAACCAACCCGCATCACCCTCTCCCGCCGCTCCCAAATCATCTGGCAAGACTTCCTGCCCCGCGCCGCGCTCCTCACCACGGGTAACCGCAATTTCTGGGCCGTAGGTTGTGAAGACGGCTCCCTCTACACCTGGACGCCCGCCGGCCGCCGCCTCGCTTGCGCGATGGTGCTCGAATCCCAGCCCGTGATCTTGGACTGCCGGGGCTGGTGGCTGATGGTTGTCACAGCAGTCGGGCACGTGTATGTAATGGATGTGCGAGCCGGGAAAGCCAAACACCCGCCCGTGAGTCTCGCGCCGGTGCTAGACGCTGCGAGTTCGGCTATGAGCGCTACCCAAGGCGTCGGGCTCACGCAGAGTCCTTCGCTCATGTTCGCGCGGCTGAACTCGAAAGGCGTAGCCGTGGTCGGCATGAGCAACGGCGACGGCTACGCCTACAACGCCGACCTCTGGCTCTGGCAACGCCTCAGCGAAGGTTGGTGGGCCGTGGGTTCGCAGTACTGGAACACCTCCGACACCTCCTCAGCCACCACCACATCATCCACCACCGCTAGCGCAGGGCAAGGTTCCTTCCTCGACTCCATCGCCCCCGAGAACGTCGCCGCAGGTATTATCCCTTTGCTAGAGCGCAACACGACTTCGCAGGCTTTGCTGAAGGGACGGGCGTTTTTTCTGCAGAGGCTGGTGAAGGCGCTGTTGAGTGCGGAGGGGTATGAGGGGTTTGAGGCGAGCGTGTCGGTGGCGCACTTGGAGCATCGGGTGGCGGCTGCCTATACCCTTGGCGCTAGGGAAGAATTCAGGGTCTATCTTATTATGTACGCGAAAAGGATCGGCGCCGAGGGCTTGCACGGTAAAGTTGAGGAACTGCTGCGCGGGTTGGCTGGGGGGATGTTTTTAGATGATGAGGAAGAGGTGGATGGGGATGGGGTGGAAAAGGGGGCGAGGGAAGTTGCGCTCGAGTGGGGCGACGGAGACGAAGTC
>JAABUL010002202.1_pt1 | contig 33202 bp, 4 predicted proteins | sample 5559151 | NCBI WGS metagenome assembly JAABUL01 (sample SAMN10711876, study PRJNA513368) | rock metagenome | isolation source: Antarctica rocks | place: Antarctica: Victoria Land, Pudding Butte sud | reverse complement strand
AGATGCCGCAAACAGACTTGACGTTCTTGCAAGCCTGACAGAGGTCGCGGATGTATTCTGCTGTGCCAGGGTAGTCAAAATACATCTTGAGGCTGACGCCGACGAGGCGCGCAGGAAGTGATTTGCCTGCTTCAATGGCCATGACTGCTGCTTTCAGATCGGATTATCTGTGAGTGGCTGCTTCTGACTACGAAGAACAGACGTCAGACCCTTGTTGGAGCCAATGAGATGCGGCTGCCTCCTGCGGGACTCTTACCCGATTAGGCTAGCGCCTTGGCAGTCTCGTGGATGTTTGATCTCCCACATCATAGATTTCATAGACAAGCAATAGATGTATGACTGCACTACATTATTTGCTTCAAGTAATTATAAGCTTAAAACAACTTTATTAAACAAGCGTTCCAATTATATTAAATATTAAGTTATTATTAGTAATTTAATTAACTTGTAAATAGACTGACCGTTTTTCGGTTTTTGGTTCCAACTTTTGGAACCGACCCGAAACGCCAAGGAACCGAGCTACTATATATAGTATATTCGGTTCCAACTTTTGGAACCGACCCGACTCTTGGCGCCAAGAATTCGGGTTTCGGTTCCAAAAACAATCAGTCTACTTGTAAAGAGAATTTACAAGACAATTATATATCGAGAGAATTTACTTCGAATATAAATTAATATTTACAACTTTTATATTATTCTTTTTATATTTATAAATCTTAAATATTATTGCAATATAATTAAAAACAATAATAGATTGTTTAAATAAATATTTGCAAAACTAATAGAGTTGTTAGTATAATTAAATTAATTTAAAAATATAAAATTTGTTCTACTTAATACAAATTTATAAAGAAATATTAACAATAATAGATTAAAATCTATATTAAATACAATTAAAATAAATAAATAAGAATCTTATAATACAAAAATATACGAAAAAATAAATTTTATATATAATAAAACTATTTAATTACAACTTAAATCTATCTAAATTGCAAAAAAAACATAAAACTATTTTAAGAAACTTAATATCTTTAGCGATTAGAGCAATAAATAGAAGTTAATAAATTAAATAAAAAATTTATTACTTGTTAAATACAAAAATATTGTAGACTTTTATAATTAATTAAACAAATTAAAGATAAAAATTGTTAATTGTAAGATTTTAATTAAGAATTACTTTGTAATTAAGACAATTAATTCTTTTAATTAACAATTTAAGATTTAAATAATCTTTCTTGTTTAACAAACTTGCAAAAATAAAGATAACAAATTATTTAATTTTAATACAATTTTTTAAAATATATAATAAAAGAAGTATTATTAGAAGATTTAAAATAAGCAAATTAATCTTGTTTGCAATAATAAAGATTAAAGTTAGCAAAAACACAAATAAAAAAGAGATAGAAATTAAGAAAACAATTAAGATTACTTATATAAATTAATTTATATTAATTTTATATTAAAGTATAAAATAAATAATAATAATAATAATAATAATAATAAAAGTTTAATTAAGTATAATAAAAAGATAACTTTAATTAATATTTAATAATTTTTTTTTTTTTTATTAATTATTGTAAAATATTAAGTAATATTAAGTAATATTTAAATATTAATCTATTAAATATTTTAAAAAGTTTAAAATTATATATCTAAAGTTTTAAAAGTTTAAAGAACTTTAAATATATTATAATATATTTAAAAATTAATTTAAAACAAAGATTTTAATTTAGAAAAATTAAAAATCTTTAAGTTTCTTAAATTAACTTAAGTTTTTTAAGTTAATTTAAAATTTTGTTAATAAAATTAATTAAATAATAAAATTTAAAGTAATTAAATTAATAATTTTATATTGTTTCTTTAATATAATTTATATTATAATAATATTTTTTATATTTTTAATATAAATTTTAAGATTAAATTTACAATTAAGTCGAATAATAATTATTATATAAATTTTTTTATTTTTTTATTTTAAAAGCTTTTTTAAATTTATTTTTATTTTTTTAACAATAATATTATTTTAATTAATATTAACTTTAATTTAATAAATAAAGTTTCTTTGTTAATATTTATTAGTTATAATTTATATAATATAAATATACTTCGAATATCTTTTTTTTAAAAATTATAATTTTTAGTTTTTTTTAGTTTAAAAATTCGATAAAAGCTAAAAGATTTTTTAAAAATTATTTTTATAATAATAACAACAATAGTAAATTTAATATATATAATAACAAAGTAACAATTTAAACAACTTATATTAATATAAACTTATAATCTATTAAAATACAAAATTAAATTTAATATTTAATAAATATAGTATATAGATTAAAACTAAATAGATATTTAATATAAGAGAAAAATTTATAATAAATAAATAAATTAACTACAAAAATACTATTAAAATTTTAGATATAATTTAATTAATAATTTTTGTTCTATAGAACTAAAATTTGCTAGTAGAGTTTTTATCTTTTATTATTTAGATAGTCTTCTAATAGTAACAATTAATATATTAATATATTAATATAATTTTATATAATTTTATTTTTTAATAATTATAAAACTCTCGAAATTAATTATAGAAATATTTAGTTATATATATATCTATTATTTGTTATTAACTTGATTTCGAATTTTAGTAATAACTCTTGTTTAATAGATTCTACTAAAAAATATATTTTGTTAAAAATATTATATAGTCTAAAAAATATTCTATATTTTAATTTAAATACTAGTTCTAATATTTTTAGATTTTATAAATTAAAATAATTTTAAAATATAAAACTAGTTTTTTAGAAATTAAGTTCTATATAAAATCTAACTATAAAATACTATTATTAGAAATTAAAAAAAAATTATTTAAAAATTGTATAACTAATTTTATCGAATATATAAACAATAATATTAATAAAATAAATTACAAAAATATATTAGATTATAACTCTAATAAAGAATTTAATATCTACAAAAATTCTACTAAAACTATATTCGATTTAAAAATATTTTTAAAAATAGATATTTTTAAAAAGTTATTTTATAGCAAAAATAATATTAAACTTTAATTAAAAAATTACAATAATACTAAGATATTAACTTCTAATATATTAATTTTTTTATATTTAAGTTTCTTGTTTGTATTTTTATTTTATAAACTATTTTTAACTTATAGTTGCAAAATATAAGAAACTTAAATTACAAAACTTAGAACTAATAAAATTTCTTTTCTCTAAAAACTTTAGTATTGTATTTTCTTTTTCTATAGATTTGCGCGTTTCTTGTGTTTTTAGATTTTAACTACTCTTGTTATTGTCTAATATTTGTTTAAATTTTAATATCTACTTTCTATATAATCTATTTCGCTACTCGTGTTTAATATCTAACAAGTACTATATTTGTTATATTAATAATTTGCTTAACGCTCTAGATTAAATCTTCTTAGCGCAATATCTTAAAGTACAAGAATTTTCAAATTTGAAGTCTCTTTTTTGTCTTAGTAATTTGATGCGAGCATTGTCTAGTTAGTTGCCATTAGTTAAGATCTATCTAGCTAGCCGCTACTAGTTAGAGTCTATCTAGCTAGTATTTGTTTCTAGTTTGATTATTAATTATTATATTATACAACTAGTTGTCTTGCTTGTTTTGTGCTTCAAGAGTTGTCTTTCTTTTCGTATTAATTGATAGTTTCAATATTAGTTTCGAAAACAAGCAATTCTTATTGTCTAGATTATTGTATCAATTGCTAAGCATTATTAATTATTATCTTTTTTGCTTTTGCTTGGACGCATTGACGCAAATCTTAGATATCTAGATTTTTGTATTAAACACTTATTTTATCAAGATTGTTAGCTAGTTTATTGCATTAACTTTAAACAAATATCGACAACAATATTGTCGATATAACTTATTTAATATCTTTTTAGTTATCTAGCGTTGTGTTTCGAGCTTCTATTGTAAGCTAATATTTATTATTAAGAAAATTCTTTTAAATACTTTTGCAACAAATTAGACAATTGTTAATCTAGTTAATATCAAGAATTTTTTTTAGCTTGTCTATTAATTTCTTGTCTTTGCAAAAATTAATTATTCTTTTAAATTTCTTTTGTCTTTATCTATTATCGAGCTAGCTAAAAAGCTATTTCGACAAACTTTGTTTTCTATCTTTGTAAAGCTAAAACAACAACAAAGCAATAGAAAAGCTAATTAGTTATTTATTTGATTATCGAAGTAAGCAATTGATAAAATTTTATTTCGAAGAGTTATAAAGAGATTTATTGCAGCAATTAACAACTAGATATTAAACTTAAACAAATTTTTTAATATTAAGATTTTTAAGTCTAAAACTTCTTTTTCTATAAATATTGTTAAGATGTTCGAGTCTAAATTTTGTTCTTTTGTTAATTCGATATCTCTAAACAAGAAATCTTTTAATCTTTAGAATATAATACAACAATTACTATTTAAAAACTTTTAAAAAATCAAAAATAGCTAAAATGTTCTTAATTAATTATTTAGCAAATCTTGAAAATATTTTTCGACAAATATTGTTGCTCTTATTGTTAATATTTACTCGAATAGCAACTCTAATTTAACAAAACAATTATCTATTCTTTTATATCTTAATCTATCGACAATAGATAATCGAACTTAGTTTTTATCTTTTTAGATTGCTAAAAATTAGTTTTCGAATTTATTAAATAATAATTTTTAGTATAAGAATATCTTAAGATTCGACAATTATTTAATCGATAAAAATACAAATTTAAATTAAGAAAAATTATCTTTGTTTTTGTCTAGAAACTACAACAATTGTTTTTTTGCTTTTAATAGATAATATTTGATAATCGAAACAATACTAAATCTATCTATTAATAAGTTTTGTTAATAGAACAAACAACTAATAAGCAATTAATAGAATTAGAGCACTTTCGAACAAACATCTTTCTTTTTATTATTTGTATCTATTAACAATTGTTACGAACAAAAAGTTTCTATTTCTTTGCTCGCTTCTATAAATAATTTAGACAATTAATTATTGCAACAACAACAATTGCTTTCGAGTAACAATTAGTCTTTATTGCTACTTTTGAACAATAGTTAGTCTTAATTGCTATTTTTGCACAACTAGTTTTGATTGCTAACTATAAACAATCAATTCTTGCTATTACTTTTAAATAGTAAGCTAGACAACAAATTGCTTTCGATTAGACAACTAACTACGCAAACAAAAAACAATACAAAAATTAAAACTTCAATTAGTATTTTAATTAATTAGAACATATCTATTAAGATCGATTTTAATAAAAGAACTTTACTTTTATTTTTTAGATAATCGATTAACTTCGAGATATTATATGTAACAAAATTAAACAAATTATTTTAAACTTTAACAAAAATTCTCTTTGTTAAAATTGCGCTAGATAACAAATTGATTGTTTTTATAAAAAGAAGTCTTTAATTGTTGACAACAAATAGTTGTCGATTAAATTTAAAACTACAAATATTAAATTCTTTTATCTAGATACTCTCAAAAGCTACAACGCGAAATTTATTATCTTTATTTATAAGAAAATAATCTATCGCAAGATTTTTATTTTTGTAAATTAAATAAACAACTATATTTGTATTGTCGACAAAGTTGCTATTTGCGAGAATTTTTTTTTTTGCTTTTAAGAATCGACAATAATATAGTATCTTAAAAAGATTAAAAATTTTAAACAAAAAACTTTTCGAACAATATTGTTAATCGATTTTATAAATAATTTTTAGACGCAATTCAAAATATAAATTAATAAAACTTTAGATAAACTAATATCGAAGTTTTTTATCGCAAAAAGCATTATAAACAATTGCAAAACAATTAGCTATCTTTAGAATATTGTTCTCTACTTTTAATTTACTAGAATATTTAACTTGCAAAATTAACTAACTTAAGTCTAGCAATAACTCGACTTAAAGCTTAAAACAATAATAATTATATCTACAACAACTATTATAGTTTAGAATTTTATTAAAAAGTTCGAAGCAAAATAAAAGCTTTTTAAAATTATATTTATTTAACAATAAACAAAATATAGTTTAAAAACTAACAAATATAACAAAAATCTTAAACTTAATTAACTAGTAAATTATTAACTTTTTATATTAGTACAAATACGCGCAATCTATCTCTTATATATATTGTACTACAATGTTTATTAGAATCTTGCTAAATATTTATTTTGTTTTTTAGTACAAGATTCTAGATATATTGTTAATTAATATCAATTAATAATACAATTGTTGCAATCTATATCTTTATAGTCTATATTGTTGCAATTTAATTTAATAAGAGAATTGTTAATATCTAAATATCTAGCAATTATTGTCTTTAATACTAAGACTTAAGTTAACAATAAAATTAAGAATTTTTTCTTCTTTAAAACAAACAATTAACGCAATAATATTAAAGAAAATCAAAATTGTGATTTCTATCGAATTTAAGAATAGCAATTAATCTATTAACTATATAACTATTAGCAATATTTATATTAGTAAAAAAACTATTTGTTGTCTAGATACTAGCAAGATTCTTATTAGTTCTATATTATTTTAATATATTATATAATATCTTTTGTTCTCGACTTTTATAATAAACAACAATTAGAGATTTTAACTTATTTTAACGCAAAATATATTAACAAGAAGTTGTTTTTAAAGTTTTAGTCTATTATACTAAGAACAAACAATTAGCTAATAGAGAGCAAACTAATTGTATAGACTTTTTTGCTATCTTAATTAATATTTATTAAGTCGATATATATTATATCAATCTCGAAATTAACATTATTTTAGATTGCTTAATTTGCTAAACTTGTTAACGTACTTTCTATTTAAGAAATAAGCTATTTAGATATTTACAAAACTATTACAATTTTAATTGTTAAATAAAGAAAGATTATATCGAAATCTTTTAGACAAATTCTAGTTTAATAGATTCGAACTAAATTGTTAACAACTTAAATATAATCGAATTCGATACAATAGTTGTTGCTAATATCGAGTTAGCTTTTCGATTATATTATTATGCAACAATGCTTCTAGAATTTGTTTAGTATAATGTTATATATTCTATTTGCGTTAATATAAAATATATAATATTCTTAATCGATTGCTAGTTTCTAAACAAATTTATACTAGAATATTTATTAAAAAAGATTAACGCTTTTATTTTAGTGCGCAAAATTAATATCGAGAAGTATCTTACAAACAACTATTTATTTCTTAATATATATATTAAAGAACAAATCAATAATAAGAGCGCAATAACTTATATTTATTAAGAGATTTATATAATAGATTATCTAAAAGTTAAAATACTTCTTGGAATAAATATTATAGTTCTAGAGCAAATAATAGTAAATCTAAATAATAGAATATTAACAATTAACAACTATTAAGAGCTAACAATCGATTTCAAAATTATAGCAAAAAACAATATATAAGTTTGTAGAATTTTAAAAACAAGTCGAAAAACAATTATCGACATTAATACAATTATTGAGTTATCTATTTGCTTGCTACAATCTCTATTAGATAAAGACTATTTATTTGAGTCAAAATTTGTCGATATATATATTTATATTGTTAATTTTAGCGTATCTTTTATCTATATTTGCAATATCAATTTAGTACTAATAACTATTAATAGATATATTAATCTTAATCTTCTAACAAAGTATAAAAAGCAAAATTGCTATTAAATTAGTATTAAGAAATACTTATAAACAACAAAAGAAAAAATACAAGTAGATATATTAGAGAATAATTGTTAAATTATTTTGTTAAACAATATTTGTATATACGAATCTTTAAATAAAATTAGTTCTCTTTAGATATTAATTATCAAATTTGTCAATCTATAAATCGATAGTAGAAAGACAATTAATCTATCGAAAAACAACTAAATAATAGTATCTCTTACAAAGAACTAAAATTCGATAAATATTTTTTGTATTGTTTATAAAGTCTATCTATTAGATATTTAAAATAAACAAGTAGTTAATAAGAAATTTAACAAACTTTATTAATAGAGCAAAATAAAGTAATTAAGAAAGCTTATTTTTTTCAAATTTTTAATATTTGTTGTCTAGCGTATTGTTAATAGATTAAACAAGTTTAAGAGAAAGTTACAAGTTATAACAAATATTAGAGAACTCAATAAACTTATTGTTATAGATAGTTATTCTATCTCGATACAAAGTAACGTTATTGTCTATATAAGAGATTGCAATTATATTAATTTGATAAATAATTTAGCTTTTTTCTTTCAATTTTTAGTAACTATAACAAACAAACATAAATTCTCTCTTATTAATTATTAAAGAAAAGAGAAACTACAAATAGTTGTTATAAAGTTTAAAAAGTCTCTAGCGTATATATAGCAAGTAATAGACGAGCAATTGCAAGAATTTCGAGAATTTGTATATATTTATATTAACAATATTACATTTTTTTTTTAAACGTTTGTCTAGCATTTAAATTATTTTAATTAACTTTTTTTTAAATTTATCGAACTTCGAGTTATCTTAAATTTAAAAAAGATCTTTTTAAACTATCTAAATATTATATTGTTAAAATAAAAGATAAATACTTTTAATCTATTTATAACTAAAAAGCAAATAGCTACTATTAAAACAATTAGATTTTTAAAGAATCTAAAAACTCTTAAAATCTATTTTAATCTTTTCAACTACTAACAAGATAAGATTGCATAATATATACAAAAAATTAATATTTTTTAGAGCAAAAAAATACAATTGCTAAAAAGAGTTTCGACTCTAGACAATTAAAAACGCAAAATATATATTAAAACAATATCTATTAAAAACTTATTAATACTAAGAGAATTTTATATTTAGCTTTAATACGTTTTAACAACTTCTAATTTCTTAATTTACTTTAATAATAATTAATATCTTTATATTAACTTAGATGCGACAAAGAAATATAATTTTAATATCGAAATATATTATATTAAAAACAATTCGATATTAGACAATTTTAGAAAGACAAATATCTAATATATTTTGTTTTTGTCAAAGATGCTTATTACAATTAAACTTTATTATTAATTTACTAAGTTAAAAGTTGTTGTATTAATTTAAACAATTAGAAAAACTCGATATCTTATCGAAACTTCTAGATAGTCTACTATAGTCTATATAGATTACTTGGCGACAACAAAGATTGTTAAACAAATTACTCTATTATTTTTATTAATTAACAAGTTAAACTTAAGACTAGTTAAAGTCTCTTAATATTTGTCGCAATTTACTCTAGATATTTATTATTATTTAAATCGATTTAATACTATTTTAGACGCTCTATTAAAATTTGTTGTCTTAACAAAAAAGAAAAAGCTAAACAACAATTAAGATATACTTAATTACATTAATATCTTCTATAACAAAATAGAAATAGTTGTCGAGATTAATACTAAAACAAATATTGTAAATAAATTAGTTAAACAAATAACTAGAAGAAAAAAAATTGTTGTACAAAATATAGCAAACAAAGCAATTTCTTCTTTTTATACTTATCTTATTAAGATAAGTATTAACTTTCGAATATATTTCATTAACATCTACAATTGCTTTATTAAATAGACAAAAATCTTAAGAACTTTGTAGAGAACTTCTATATTTTTCGAAATTCAATTTATATTAAACAATAAGCTTATCTATTTTATTAATTATGCGCAAAGAAAGTATCTATACTTGTTTAAAAAGTTCGAAAAAGAAATCTTTAAACAAGTTTATAACAATAATTATTATACAAATTTCTTAAGAATATACAAGACAATTACAACTAGATTGATTGTTGGATCGAATTTTGGTTCCAACTTTTGGAATCGATTCGATTCGACGATTTCAATATTAGAAATCGACTCGAAATTCGATTCGATTTCTATTATTTTGAAATCGAATTAATTCGACTCGACTTAATTCTTAATTTCAATATTTGAAATCGAATCGAATTGTTAAAAAATCGAATATAATATTATTATATCAAGATTTTCTATTTTTGGAAATACGTTATTATAATGTTGAATTTTTTGCTACAATATTAAGTAATATGTTTTGACTTAAAAGCTACTCTTGCTTGTATTATTTTAGAATAGCTTATTTATATTAGTTGCTACTTGTATTACTTTTTTGTATTATCTTTTTATTTTTAAATTTCTTTTTCGAACTATTAAAAAATATAATTATATTATATTTGTATTCTTGTTTGCAAAATGTTCAATTCTTTAAAAGTTTTAAGTTAATTATTGTCTTTAAATAAAGAGAATTCTAGCAAATCTATTTTTTGTAATTTGCTATTTAGTAGTTTATATTTTAATTAATTCGCAAGTTAATCTAATTAAGATTTTCTTACTTTTGCTATTAATACTAGAAAAAAAAATCTTTACAAGATATTTAACAAAATATTTGTCAATTATTTATTGCTTATTTTAAAAAAAAGAAACAAATATATTAAATAGAGTTCAAATATTAATATTTAATTTTAAATATAGTAATTACAAACAATTATTAACAACAATATTTTAAACAAAACTTAATCAAAATTTGTCAATTTATATTAAGTAAAAAAGATTAATATAGAAGCACAATTCAAGCTTTAAAACAAATATATTTAAATAACTTCGATTATAGATAGTATTTCAAAAATTGTATACAAAAGTTGTTACAAGATTTTGAATTATTCTATTGCTTACAATTATTTAAGTATATCAAATATAAAGAAATATCTTCTATTTTTCTTTTGTTTAAAACAAAAACAATCTCGATTATAAATAACAACTAATCTAGTTTTTAGTTGCGTAAGTTACAATTAATAATATATATAAATAATATATAATTAACAATTTATTAGAAGAAGAGTTATATTAATTTGTTATTATTTTTTATTTAAAATAATTAAAAAAATCAACTATATAAGACTTTTGTAAATTTAAATTTGTCTTTTCGAACTATTAACAATTTTAACTTTCGAAAGTTGCTAGAAATACTTTATTCAAATTTGATACTTTTAGATTGTATTAAATTATTTAAGATAATTCTCTCGAAATATAATTAAATTTGCAAGAAAATTAAGATAAATCTTAAAAGTACTTAATATATTTTTATTATTTTAAATATATAGTCTAGTTCTTAAAAAGTTGTTTATCTAAAAGTTTTAATATATTGAGTAAATGTTATATTTTAGTTTTGCAAATATTATATTAAATTTATTTTTCTTAATATCAAGTATATAGATTGTTAATTAATATTGAAATTTGTAAAGATTTTAAAATCTTTCAAAATTAAAAACAAACTTTTTAAGATTGTTATTAATAACGCAAGTAATAACAATATATTTAAGAATAAATCTAACAAAATCTTAAATTAATAAGAGTTTTAATAAAACAAATAGCAAAATTTTGTATTTTATTTAACTTATATAATTAATTTTATAACTTAAGATTTTATTTCAATTATAGAATTAAAAACAATAGATAATAATATTGTTATATAATTAAAAAATAAACAACTTTAAGATATTGCAAGAAACACAAACTTGTCTAGTATAATTAAAAAGATATTTAAATTTATAATAATACAAAAAAATAATATATATATTAAATTTATTAGATTTGCGCTTTTATAGTTGCTATTAATAACTTAATTTAATATTTGCTTTAATTTAGAATCTTTTAAGAAAAAATTAATAAAAAATTACAAAAACTAATATAGAATATTTGTATTTGTTAAAACTTTATTTATTTTATATTTTGTCAAATATATTAATCACGCAATTATATTGATTTTTAAATAAAGAAATATTTTTAAAATTTTAAAATTTAACAAGTTAAATTTAACAAAAGCAAATAAAACTTAGTTTTGCTTATTAACAATATATTAAATTTTTTCTACAAATATACTCTTATAGTTTTGCAAACAATTAATATAGATATTTATTTAAAATTTTAAGTATTCGATACAATATTTAATTATTTTAAATATCTAGAGAAGATAATAAGAATTAATATTTATTTTTTGAAAAATATTGTATTTAAGATTTGCAATAAAGTTTCGACAAAGTTTGCAAAATACTATTCGAGAATAGAAAAATTAGACAATATATTATATAATCTTGTTATTATTTTGAATTCTATATAGAAAATTAGTCTTTATAAATTGTAAAATAAAAGAGAAAACAATAATATTATTAATTACAAGAACAAATATAAAATAGAATTTAAAAATTATTATTAACGTTATTACAATTCGATTGCTAATTTAAAAATAGAAGCGCAAAGAGCAACTATTGTTAAAAAAATAATATAATATAGTAATGTATATAATTTTTTACTAATATTAATATAGTCTATTGTAATTGTTACAAGATTCTTACTTTAATAGTTTTAATAATTTTTTTTAATTTAAAATAAAAACAATCAATATCTTTGTATTAATATTGTAAAAAAAAAAAATTTAATCTAAGAATATTAAAAAAACAATATATTAAACTTTCTAAACCTAACGCAAATAGCTTAAGATATACTTTTATATTTAGTATTATTAATAAATATTAAACAAATTTTTAGTTTTGCTTAAAAAGTATATTGATAAGATCGATTTTAAATAAGTTTGTAAACAATTAAACAAATTATAATAATTAAGTATTTTAATTGTACTATAGATCTAGATACAAAAAAGATTGTTCTCAAATTATAAAATATATATCGTAGAGAGAAAAATAACAATTAAGCAATAAATAGAAAAGAAAATTTCTTTATACTAGATTTTAAAATTGTTTTAGATTAGATTTATTTATAGATAAATTGATTTTTGAAGAAAAGATATTTTTAATAATTACAAAAATTATTAGATACTATTAGTAATAATACAAAGAAATAATATATTTAATAAATTGAATTGCTAAAAGAAATTTATTAATAATAAAATCTCGAAAATTCGAATCTTAGCTAATATAAAGAACAATTATAATTGTTCGAAAAAAACAATATATTATATTTGTTTAAAAAAAAGAATATAATATTGTTGTAGAATTTTTAGCTTAGAAGATCGAACTATTTTATAAAATTTTTAACAAAAAACAAATCTCTTAGTTAAAATATTATACGTTTTGCGTAAATAATTGCAAAATTCGAATCTATAGTACGCGAGATATTAATTATAATTTTGTTATTATAATAGTAATACAAAGAGATAATATACTTACTAAAAAAAAGAATAATTATAAACATTTTTGTTGCTTTCTAAAGTATTGCTAAAGCTAAGCTCTAAATACAATAGTTAGTTTAATTATATTTATAATTATCGATTTTCTTATAAAGAAGTTTACAAATTAGATGCTAAAATACAAGTTAAAAAATAAAAAAGTTAATTAATTTTTGATATTTTCGAATTTTACAAAAAGCAACAATATCGAGCTTCTACTTTTGTATATACTATCGCAAAATATTAGTATATTAGTCGAAAATATATTATTTGTTTGTATTATTTTAATTATATCAATATTTCGAATACTCTTTTTTTCAATATTTTTTTTTTCTTAAGACTTTTTTTTGTCTTTGTTTATTTTATTATATTTAGATTAAGAAATTAGTTTATTGCAAAAAGATTTCGAAATCGATTAATAAGTTAACAAATTAAATATATTAGTTTTAGACAAAATATTTTGTATTATTTGTATATATTATCTATCTACTTTATGCAAGCTATCGAAAAAGATAATAAATTTAACAATATTAAAAAGAAATTTATATAAACGTAAAAAAAAGATATTAAGTTTAAGACAAAATTTAAAGAAGTTATAGTAAAATAAGCAATACTTTTAATAATCTTAACTAGTGCAAACGCATTAAAAAATCGCATAAAAAGAGAGACTTAAATTAGTAATTAACAATAAAAATATATATTATAAATAACAAAGCAATTAACAAATATAAACTTGCGTAATATATTAATAAAATTAGATATATATTAATATAAAGAAATAACAATTTTGTATTAACAAAAGTTTAAAGTAAGTATTAGTAAATAAATATTAATTCTAATTCTAATATATATATTTTTTACTTTGTTTTAATAAAATTATTTGTTAATATATTATTTACAATTTTGTTAATTTTTTCGAATTTTTTACTTTTTAAATTTTGTCGCACTCTACTAGATATTGTAGAAAATTTCTAAGTTGCTATATAATTGTATTATTTCTATATATTACTCGTAGAATAAACTAAGTACACGCACAAATAATAGAAGCGCTATTAATTAATTTAAAAAGCATCGCAAGTCGCAATTGCGCACAAAAATAAAATAATAATAAGAAAAAATTGTATCGAAAACAATACAATAATTGCAAAACTATTTTAATTCGATTTAAAAAATTGCGTAAAACAACTATTTAAGAACAAGTCTTTGCATTAAATTGTAAATATATAAAAATAAATATTAAAAATAAAATTAATAAATATCGAATTAATTAAGATTTTTATAATAATATATTTAGATAATATAATAAAATATATAATATTAACAATTTTATAGCAAAATAATTTAAAAATAAGTTTAGACAAAAAACAAAGAAGAAATTTGCAATTAAAAAAACAAATCGATTTAAAATTATTAAAAAGATACAAAAGTTATTTAAAAATACAAATATAGCAATAAAATTATTTTCTAAGAAGATATATATTATTTAAATATATTATTTGTATTCTATATCTAAGCTAAATAATATTACAATTAAATATTAATAATAAATTCAATATTAATAAGAGTTTTTCGATCTATATGAAATCGATTATAAAAATTATTTAATAACAAATTATTTATTACAATAGTTTAAATAATTTAAAAAGAGCTAATAATAATAATTCTATAAAATTGTTTAATATCTTTGTTAAAGAATTTGCAATTTTAAATAATACAAAAAAAAAATTCAAATTTTATTATTTCTAAGATAGAGAATCTCAATAATATAATTAAAAAAAAAAATTATAGACAAAAGATTTAATACAAGATTTAAAATAATATAAAAAAGTTAAGTTATAACTACTATCTAGCAACAAATAATAAGAATAACAAAGAAAATAATAAGAGCAAAAACAATAAAAACAATAGCAATAGAATTAATAAGAATAACAATAACAAAAATAATAACAAAATAGAGAATAACTCGAATTAGACTATTTAGAATAATAGTAAAGCAAACAAAAGTATTAAAATCTTAAACTAATAGCTTTATATATATAGTCTAGAGAGTCTACTATTACAAGAACAATTATAATATATTATTCTAATATATTATTATATTGTATACTCTATTTTGTTATTCTTTTATATTATAAAATTGTAATTAAAATAAATATTAAAATTGCAACTTATATATAACTTTATTTGATTTTACTTAATTTAAAGACTTTAATTCTTAATAATATACTAAGAGTATATATTTGATATTTTGATAATTTTACTATTGTTTAAGTATTATTTTACTATATATAAATAGATAGAATAAACTTAAATAACAAGTTTCGATAGTTTAGTAATTAAAGCAAATATAATTGTTAATAGTTGTTGTCGAATTTAAAAATACGTTGCAATATTAATATTGAGCTAGCTATAAATAGTATCAATTTATCTAATATTTATATTGTATCGAAAATTCGAATCTCTCTTAAGATACAATTAAATTAACTTTTTGAATTTTAACTCTAAATAGCTCAAATGCATTATCTTAATATATTATTAAATAATTTACTACTAAGAGATTATAGAATAGAATATAACTTTCTAGTTTCTACTATTTATTTTAGAATTTCTTTATACTAATACTAAATCTTAACAATTCGAATCGATTTTTCGAATTAATTTTTAGTTTTAAGTTTGCAACTTGATTTGAATTGTCAATTTTAATATTAGAAATCGAATCGATAATTCGATTTTAACTTTTGAAATCGATTCGATCTAATTTGGATCGAATACTTGATCCGAACTCGATAATTCGACTCGACGCGATTAGTCTAATTACAACAAACTTTTATTTTCGAAAGCTAATTAAGCAATTAAAGCAATATATAGCTTATTGTTGTTAATATAATATATATCAAATTAAGCAATATTAATTGTACAATAGTCTTAATTTAATTATTAGTTTTTTAGTATTTTTTTATACAATAAGTTTCGACTTTATTTTAGGATTATCAAGTATACAAAATATAGATTTTGCTATATTTATTATTTGCAAATTTTTAAAGAAGATTATTATTTTTTTAGAAAAAACTATCTATATTGCAAAAGATTAGACAACAATATTAGTTAACAAGCTTGCAAACTAGAGTATGCTAAAAGCATTTATTTATAATTAAAATCAAAAATCTCTTTTTAAGTTTTAGAAGATTGTTTTTAAGAAACTTGAGATTAGTTTTTTAATTTTAATTGTCTATTACTTGCAAACAAACAATTAGAGCAAACAAATTAATTAAATAGTTAAAATTGCTTTTCGATATATAATAGCTAACAATTTGAGTCTCGATTAAATTGCTTTTCTTTCTATACTAAGAGCAAAGTTTAACAATTTTTCTAATTTATTAACTAAGCTTTTGCTTAATAAGCTTATTATAAGTTTTAAAATACAAAATTTAATATTGTTGTTAAAACTAGACAAGCAAAACAAAGATTAATTTAAAAAGAGAACAATAAATATTAGCAAAACAAAAGTTTCTATAGCTTGAGCTAATATAATTTTTAAATTTATTTATAACAAGTATTATCAATCTTTATCTTTTAAAGTAGAAGATAAGACTTTTTTGCAATTGTACAAGAAATATAGTTTGTTGTTAATTAAATTGCTTAAGCTTATTATTTAGCGCGTAGATTTTTTTAAGATATTCGAAAAAAAAAGTAATCTAATTTATCGACTTAAACTATTAAAAGATTGAATAATTTATCTAGTTATCTCTATAGCAAACTTGGAGTTTGTATTAATTAGTATTAATTTTTACAATTGTTTAGTATTAAACTATCTCGAATCGATTAAGAAATTTAACAAGAATTAACACTTATATAAGATCGAGATTCTAGTTAGTTACTAAATACACAAATATAAATAAAAAGAATCTATCTTAGAATTCTTAATTTAATAGAAAGAATATAGTTCGAAGTTCGATTATTAGTACAATAAGAATTTGCTTAACAAAATCAAAAAGCTTGTTCAAGTTTATAAGAAAAAGTACAATATATCTATATTAAACGCTATTTGTTGTTTCGATTTAATAAATAGTTAAGTTATTGCAAAAAAAAGAAATTAAATCTTTTTATAGATTAATAAGCAAAATAGCAATACGTTATCTTTTTTATAAGATAGCAAGCAAAATAGCAATCTACTATTGTTTTTATATTTTAGCAAGCAAAATAATAATTATCTACTATAGACTACTAAGTAGAACAATTTTTTTGTTAAATATTAACAAGATAGATTTTGCAAAATAAAGACAAATAATCTTGTCTAAATCTTGCAACTATATCTAATTATATTAAAGATATTAAACTTATATCTCTTATATATATTGTTCTTATATATCTAACAATTAAACTTAGATTTAGAATTGCAATATAATACGCTTTTATTTACTATTTATTTACTTAGCGCAATTACAAATCTTATCTAATACTCTTCTCTTTATTAATATACTTTAACTCTTTTTTACTTACTTTAGTTGTTAATTTACTACAACTATATTTTATATCTTTTGAAAATCTATCTAGTTTAAAAGTCAAAATTTCTTTTATATTGTTCTCTATTAAAAGATTTGTAGACAACAAATTGATATTTATATTAGATTTTAATTATTAAATATTACTTGCAAATCTATTCTACTTAGTCGAAAAATCAAATATAATAGACAATAAATTAATACAAAAAAAATTAAAGATTAGCAACAACTTTACAAAGATTAATTACAATAACAAAAACAACAATTGCTATATTATTTATTAATTTAAGAATATCTACGCAACGTTTTTACAATACAAGAATATCAAAATAATAAATATTAAATAAACAAATATTATATATCTTTTGCAGTTTTTTCGAGACAATATTTAGATTTTTTATATAATTGATATTACATTTATTATCGATCTAAAATATATTAAACAACAAAAAAACATAAAGTATCTTGTGCTAAATACAAAAGTATTTAAGATACTTTACAAAAAAATAATTAAAACAAAAAATAACTAGTTTGTTTTTAACTAAATTAAAGATATTGCTAGCTTATTACTATTAAATATTGTTTTAATAAATAAAAAGTTAATTTAGTCTAAAACGTATATAGATTTAAGTTGTTATAATATTTGTTGTATAATTGTAGCAAGAATTCTTATTAAGTTACAAGCAAACATATAGAAGAGATTGTTTAATACAAACAAAAATATATCGAATAGTTGTTTGTCTCTAGATTCTATTGTTGTAAATAGTACAACTAATTAAATTCACGTTTACAAACAATATATTGCACTTATTAAGAATATATTTAGCAACAAACTTAACTCTAGAATATATATTATTAACTATTTTTTTTAACAATACAATCGAAATACGTTTGTAAAGACAATTAACAACTTATATTTCGAGATTAACAATATTTTATTAATAGAATTAAAATTTGTAAAAAAATACAAGTACAAAATATTGTCGAATCTCTCTTTAGTTATTTGTTATATTTTCGAACAAATAAAAGTTAATAATTAGAGTACAATTATTTTCTTTGTAGTTAAAATTTCTTTTTAGTTATTTTTAAAAGTTAAACTATCTATATATTTGTTTGTTCAAATTGCTATTAAAGTGTTTAAGTTGCTTGTTGTTGTTTTATCTAGTTTAATATTATTTGTTATATTTAACAATATAAAGTAGAATTTTCTAAACAAGTTGCAAGCTAGAAAGATTCTTGTTAAAGACAAAATATATAAAATTTTATTATTGTTGTTTTCTATATCTTTTACAAAAAGTATTTACAATATAACTATTGCAAAAAAGATTAACAATTGTTTAGATAATATAATTAATATACAAATTACAAAAGTTGCGAAGAAAGATACTTAATAAAAAACAATATTAAAGATTATCAATATAATACTTGCAAACAACAACTAGATTAATCTAAAGATTATTTTAATTCAAATTTAAGACTTTGTCGACAAAAAAAATAAAGAAAAAGATTGAACTTTTAGACAATTCTTAGTACTATAATATTAAATAAAAGATATGCTTTTTTATTTAATTAAATTAATAAATAGCAATTTAAAGATTGTTTACAACAAAGCTTTTAACACAAGCTACAAAAAACATTATTCGAAATTTTTCGAATCTCTAGATATTTTCGACAACTAAAAGATTAAAATACAAAAGTACAACAATTTGTAAACAAAACGTATTATTGTCGATAAAAGTTAACAAATTAAGATTGATAGAAAAATCAACTAGCAAATCGAGAACATCTAACAGAACGAATAGATCTAGTAAAGAACGAACGTCTAGCAAGATAGAAAAGACAAAATTGATAACTACAAAAAAATAGTCGACAAAAACGTTGTAAGCTTTCTAAAAGAGAGATACTTAATGCGAATATTATCTAGTTAGTCGCCACTAGTTAGAATCTATCTAGCTAATTGAGCTAGCATTTGTTTCTAGTTTAATTATCAATTATTATACTATACAATTAGTTGTTTTGCTTGTTTTGTGCTCCGAGAGTTGTCTTGCTTTTCGTGTTATAATTAGATCTTATAATTACTTATTATTTCGCATAACTATATATTGTATTATATGCAACTACTAAATTTGACAAGATACTAATTGTATACAATAAAATAGCAAAACTTTTTTTTCCGCATAAGATCTAAGAGCGAAATCTCGAAAACTTGTTAGAATTAAAAAATAAAAATAAAAATTTTGCTTTAATTCTAGCATATATATACAACATACTATTAATATATAACTTAATTAAGAAAAATTAAAACTTATTAAAATCTAGCAATAAGCGTAGTCTAATTAATGTAAAATATAGTAATTAAGACTCTATTGTATAACAAATATAATATTGAAATTTATTTTTCAATTCTAATAGGTTTTCGAGATATTGCTCTCAAATTCTAAAGAAAAATTATTGTATAAGTGCGACACTTAATAATGCGATATTTATATCGCGACGTATAGAAAGAGACAATACTTAATAATGCGATACTTAATATCGCGACATATTAAATCGAGCGTTGCATTAACAAGCGTTGCACTGCTATAATAATCTTTCTATATAATCTAAATATTGAGACAAGTCTCTTTTTAGAGAAAGATTATCCAGCTTGAATTGGGAGCTGAAGAGAAAAGAAGAAAAGTAATAATAGCAGAAAGATAACCAAGAAGCAAAGGAACATCGGCAATTCCGGAATCTCTGCTTAGAAAGTACCTGTTGCGAATTCTACTAATTTGACTATTAGCTGGCTTAGAGTTCGTTTAGCAGCAAAAGTCTTGACGCTTGCTTGGCAAAGATTCAATTTTGATGTTCGAGATACATACAAACTCTCGCAATGCTTTGTTTATATCTTTATTTGTTACTTGTTTACATTATAGTAATTTGTATAGCAAAATTAAACAATTTGGGAGATTTCTATGCGCAAGTTATGCGTCGATAGAAACGTCTTTATTGCGTAATTGTGTTGTGCGCATAATAGTTGTAAATTGCGCTCGTGAATTGTGTTTGTAAATTGCGTTCGTGCCATAAAATTTGACAACGTTGTTACAACTCTAGCTTGTTACAGCTAATATATACTCTACAGAACAGTCTGTAGTATATAATACGATTATCTGCATACTCGACAACTTGACAGACAAGTACTGCTCGATATATTAGTAGACAAACTCGATATATTTAACAACAAACAAAACAAATAGAGTTCGATATATTTAATAGCAAACAAAACAAATAAAGTTCGATATATTTAACAACAAGTATAGCAAGCAAAAAAAATCTTTTTTAATATATAGATTTTCTAGACACAACTTTCTTATAAATTGTGTTCAATTTATTATAGATTTTTATTTATTGTTACTTTGATTTATCAAATCTCTTTTAAAATTTATTAAATATAGAAATTGTCTATAGTTGCAAACTCTTGTTATTAAATAATTGCTTATATTGTTTAAAGATATCTACAAATTTTTTTAACAATACAATTTACTCTAATATTTTCGAAAAAAGTATTAATATAATATTTTGAATATTTTAAAAATATTTGTATTAGATTAATGCGTTTCTATTTCGAGTACTAACTTATTAATATTATATCGACTATCGATTATAAAAGATAACAAAATTAGAATTAACAAATTCGATATTTACTATAAAAATTGTATCGATTTAAAGAACTAATTTATATAGATAAATATCTATTTTATTTTCTATTTTGTTTTAGCAAATCAAAAAACAATTTTTGTATTAATATTTTTTAGAAAAAGAATTTAGTATTAATTTAAATTAAATTTACAAAAGTATTTGAAAAACAATAGCGAAAATTTCTGTGCAATATTTATAGACTTCAATAATTTCAAAAAAAAGTTTCGAAATTTTTTTAAAATATTCAACAAAAAACAAATTGCGAAAAAAATAATTTAGTATCTAATTTAACAAATTTCTGCAATAGACTACGTTGCTAGATTTTAGAAATATATTAATTTAATCGAGTAAAACAATATTGTATTTATAACAATATTTCGACAAAATCTCAAAAACAATCTAAAAAACAAAATTATATATAATAGAAGAACTCTTCGCGATATATTTGATTTTATTGAAATAGTTATCAATTTCGACAATAAATTATATAAAAAAGCTATAGAAAAAAGATACAATTAATTTTGAAAAAAAGCAAAAATCTTCTTTAAATTAATAATTAAATATTAGCAAAAAAAAATTTGTTCTAATCAAAAGTATAGTAATTTCGACTATTATAAGTTTGCATTTATAGAATTAAATTCTATTCAACAATATAAAGAGAAATTTTTTAGAAAAAAACAAAATAACAAATTTTAGAAAATATACTATTTATATAGCAAATCGAACTACTTTGCAAAAGATTGTCGATTATAGAACTTAATAAATTATCGATAGATTAATACTATATTAAAAAAAATACTCGATAATTAGAACAATATTAGAAAACAAATCGATACAAAAACAAATATTTTCGAAATTGAATCGAACAACAACTACTATTTGATAAAAAATCTAGATTAGTTACAGAAAATTCTAGATAAAATATTATTAGATAAGATATTTGTATCTATATAGAAAATTAATCAAATATTTAATAAGACTATAAAAACAAAACAATCAAAAATACTATATTTTTATTTAGCAACAGACTTAAACAACAAATACAATTGAAAGAACTTTTACAAATATCTAGACAATATTACAAAATATCTTAATATTTTAACTAGCTTATTAAAAGAAAAAGAAATAAATCAAACTATAAACAAATGCAAGAAAGCGCTAGAAAGCAATATTACTATAAAAAAAGAAATTTTCGATAAAATCGAACAACAACTAAGCAATATAAGTCTATTTCGAGAAAAAATAAAAAAAGCAAAAAAATATACAATACTTAGTTAAACAAAATACTATAACAATTTATACTAAATTTATCTAGAAAACAAAGAAGAGATTAATTGATTTTCTAGAAAATTAAAATTATTAATTTAGCAAAGAAAAAAAGTTTAACACACGTAGATGCTCGAAGCAGAAATCGCAATATAAAAACAAAAAAAGTTCAAATTTTTTAATAAAAAATATATTAAAGAAATACAATATATTAGTTTAACAATAGCAACTAAATTTAACAATATATATACAATATTTTATTATATTAGTTAAAATTAATAGTTGTCGATTTACTGCAATAGTCGATTCTAATATAATAGATAATTTTATAGTTAGAACTTTTGTTAAAAGAGAAGAATATTTTACTTAAAGAAAATCTAATATATACAATCTAGTAATTGTAAATAAAAACTTATTATTCGACAAAAATAAAAAAGTAGATAAAAAAACAAAGTTACTATCGATAGCTATTTAGCAATATTACAAGAAACTAATTTTTAATATAGTAAGAATAATTATTTACAATATTGTACTAGAAATATCTTGATTGAAGCAGTACAATTCAGAAGTCGACTAAAATATACAAGTATTCAGATTTGCGCAATATAATTACGCAATTTATATTTAATCTACGTATCGGCAGCATTCGATAGTAGATAAAAGAACAAATCGAAATCCGATTGCAAGTAGCGAGTTTGCATTTTTGCAAAAAAACAATCTAATAGAGTTCGACTCAACAAATATTGACAAAAATTAGTCGAATTACAAAATTAGAATAAATAAATAAAATTACAAATTTTTTGAAAATCTTAAACTATTTAATATAGCAAAGAAATTGCTAAAGTATATATTAAAAATATACAACAATTAGAAATATCTATTTTAAGAAGAGAAAACAATAGAGATTCTCTCTAAATATTAATTGTAAAATTATAAAATTAGATTTGAATTAGACAAACAATTTATATTTAAATTTATATATATTTTATTCGAGAAAAAGCTCGAAGTACTTCGCGAATATCTAACAAAAAACAAAAAAAAAATTATTAAAAAATCTTAATTATAGATAGAATATCCAATTCTTTTTATATTAAAAAAAATAGAATTCTTTATCTATATATTGATTACTAAAAGCTAAATAATATTATAGTTAAAAATCGATATTTACTATTTAATATTAGCAAGCTTTAGAATCGACTATTTAAAGCAAAATACTTTATTAAATTAGATCTACAAAAAGTATACAATTAAATTAAAATAAAAATAGAGAAAAAATAGAAAATAGCTTTTTATACACGATATAGATTATACAAATATACAATAATATTGTTCAAACTTACAAACGCTTCGACAATATATTAGAAAATAATTAATAATATATTATAACAATATTTAAATCAATTTGTTATAGTATATTTGAACAATATTATAATTTACTTAAAAATCTTAAAAAAGTATATTAGTTATATTTTTAAAATATTGAAATATTTGAATATAAGAAACTTATATCTTAAGTTAGAGAAATACAAATTCTATTAAAAGAAAATTAATTTTTTTAAATTTGATGTCGAACAATACAAAATATATATAGATTTCGAAAAGCTACAAATAGTTAAAAAATAAAAATTATTAACAAATATTAAAAAAGTATAATTTTTTTTGAGTTTTATAAACTATAACAAGAAGTTTATTAAAAACTATTTAGCAAACACAATATTATTAACAAATTTTACAAAGAAGAATACGCTATAATTATAAGAATTTGTAGAAAAGAAATTATTTTAGAATTTTAAATTAGAATATTTAAAAAAATTAGTATTAAAAATATACAATCTACAATTATTAAGTAGAATTGAAATCGATATATTAGATCTAATTATCAATATATATTTTAATTAGAAATATAAAAATATATAGTATTTAATAGTATATTTTTCGAGAAAACTTTTGTTAGTCGAACAAAACTATAATATTTACAATAAAAAACTATTTGCTATAGTAGTTTTCTTGAAATTATAAAAAATATATATCGAAAAATTGTTAGAATTTACAATTTTTATAGATTACAAGAATTTTGTACATTTTATTACTACAAAACAGCTAAATAGAAAACAAGTATAATAGTTAGAAAAACTTAAATAGTACAAGTTCAAAATATAGAAAAATAATAACAAAGCAGATGCACTTAGTAGAAAAAATAATTATATAGAAATAAAGAAATTGTTTAATTACAATATATTTAAAATTAACAAAAACAAATTACTATTAGCAAACAAATACAAATTAAATACTATATTACAAATATTTCGAGATAATATAGAAGAGTTTTTAATAGAAGAAAAAAAAATTTAGATATCTATTAACAAAATCGACAAATATATAAAAAAATATTATAATAAACTACTGCAAAAATATTTGAAAATAACAAAAAATTTTCAGCTTTTATATTAGTATTGTTAGTTTCTACAAATAAGACAAGTTGTCGAGATATATATTAAACAATATTTTAGCTATTAGTAGAACAAATATAGTATATATATAAGCTATAGCAAAATTTAATATCAAAAATTATCTAAATTGCTATAGAATAAAATTACAATAGACTTTATTATTAAGTTGTTAAAGTCGACAGATTTAGCAATTGAAAACAGATATAATTCGATACTAATAATAATTAATAAGTTTATCAAATACTTATATATTATTGTATATAAAGAGAAGTTTATTGCAGAACAACTAAAATATATTATATTAGATCGACTTATACAATATTACAATATATTCAAAGAACTAATTAGTAATAGAGACAAGTTTTTTACGTTTAACTATTAAAAAATACTTCTCTTAATATTAGATACAAGATTTCGAATATCTATTGTCTATTATTCGATTATAGATAGTTGGATAGAAAAAACAAATTAAAATTTTAAACAATATTTAAAATACTATATTAACAATATTTATAGCAATTAAATATTATTTTTATCTATAGCACAACTAATATTTAATGCAAAGATTTCGAATATTACTAAGATAACTCTATTTTTTGTTAACTATAATAGAAAATCAAATTTTTTCGAAAAAAAATATATATATCTGTCTGCGCAGTCAACTATCGAAAAAGTAGCAATATTAAAAAAAATACACAACAATATCTTAAGAATGCAAAAAAAGTCGATTAAATATTAAAATAAAAAACAAAAAATAGCATCTTAGTTAAAAAAGAGAAATAAAATATATCTTTTTACAAAGAATCTTAAGACAAAAAAATTAAGCAAGAAATTAAACTATATTAAAATCGAATTGTTTCTTGTTAAAAAGACTAAAAAATCAATTAACTACAAACTCGATTTATTCAAAAACGTTAAAGTATTTTTAATATTTTATATATTATTGTTAAAATCAGTCGACTCAAATATATCTATATAGAAAATGTTTTATTATAAATTATAGAAAAAAAATCGATTTAAAATTAAAAAAATTCTAAAATAGCAAAATCAACAATATCTTGTAAAATAGAAAAAATATTCTACAACAAAAAACATATAGAAATCAACTAGCAATCTCGACAATTGCAATACTTTTATTTAGAAATTCTATTAACATTCGAAAGATTATTTAGTATAGCAAGAAAAAATTAAATAGTAGAAAATATTTTAATCAAAATATTTGAAGCAAAACAATTCGACAACTTTGTAGTATTCGACTTTTTTATATTAGATAGCAAATACTATATCTTTTGTTTTGTTTTTGTATTAATTTTTTTTAGTATTTTTTTATTGCAAAGCAATCGCGTAATTACAATTATTAATACAATTTTATTTTTTGCTATTTTAGAGAATAGATCTTTTTTGATACAATTTAAGAAAATTTACAATATATTTATATACAATTTGTTTGCGCAAATATATTTCGAATATTTTAGATAAAATAACGAATTTTCTATAACAATACAAAATTTATTGATATAGCAACAACATTTACAAACAAAATTAACAAATATTTTGTAATAATCTATTTTGAAGACAAGACAAATACAATTTTGATAAAAAAATATAATATATAAGTATTTGTTTTTCGAAACAAAAAGATTTGAAAAAAAAAAAAAAATTACAATTCTAACTTGTTACAGCTAATATATATTCTACAAAATAGTCTATAGTATATAGTACAATTATCTGTATACTCGACAATTTAACAGACAAGTATTGCTCGATATACTAGTAAACAAACTCAATATATTTGACAACAAATAGAACAAGTAGAACTCGATATATTTAATAACAAACAAAACAAATAGAGTTTAATATATTCGACAACAAATATAACAAGCAAAAAGAATTTTTTTTTGTATATAGATTTTCTAGACACAACTTCTTTATAAATTGTGTTTAATTTATTATAGATTTTTACTTATTGTTACTCTAATTTATCGAATCTCTTTTAAGATTTATTAAATATAGAAATTGTCTATAGTTGCAAACTCTTGTTATCAAGTAATTGTTTGTATTGTTTGAAGACGTTTATAGATTTTTTTAACAACACAATTTATTTTGATATCTTCGAAGAAAGTATTAGCGTAACAAACGTGCGAGATTAGATTTTGACAAAGCGTATATTAATTACGCGTTTGCGATTTCTGCTAATCGCAGCCCAATCCTGCGCTTGATTATATGGAGCGAGCATATCGGTATATTAGCTAACTTAACTATTAGTTACTAATAGTACTATTAACAAGGATTCTAGAATTGTCGATAAAGTAAAGATAGACTTTTTCAAGTTGGTAGAGACGGATAGACTGATCGTTCGGGTCGGTTTTTCCCCGAAATCTATAACCCGACCCGAAAGTTATATCTAAATAGGCCAAGTTTTAACCTAATATAGTTAGTATTTTTATAATTTATACAATTCGGTTTCAACTGTTGGAACCGAACGATCAGTCTAGAGACGAAAGAGATTGACAATAGTAGAAGTAAGATTTGTCAGGATAAAGAAGAGAGCTAAATACAATTGAAGCTATCTCGAATAAGCGATGTAGTGCGGAAGAGCACTATATGGTAGCAGGATAGCTTAATAGTAGTAGCATTGACTTTGTACTCGTGTAGATTAGTAATTCGCTCGGGCTACTGCTTTCGGGACTCGAAAGAGACAGAAAAGATATAACAAAGTACTAGAAAAGATATAGCAAAGATACTATTTTCTATATATAGATGTTTGGACATCGATTATCTTAAAAAGCATCTTATTGTTGTCTAAATACGTGCGAAAAAGATTGCTAATAAGACAAAGTTATCAACAAGATTATTAAGATTGCTTCGAAATTAACTAACTTTCTTTTATCTAGACAACAAAAGCAAAAGAAATAAAAAAACAAATTAAAAGAGTCAAATATAATAAGAAAAGAAGAAAAGAGAAAAGTGCAATAAGCAATTGCTATACTAAATAGTATAGTAGACAATTAAGTATTAATCTCTTAATTTTTTTTATTTTTAATATTAGTCTTTTTGTTTTGTAGAGCTCTACTATTGCTTTTAGAACTCGAAAGAGACAAAAAATATATAACAAAGTACTTGAAAAGATATAATAATTATGTTATTTTTTATATATAGATATTTAAGTATTAATTATTTTGAAAAACATTTTATTGTTGTCTAAATACGTGCAAAAGAGATTGTTAATAAAACAAAACTATTAGTAAAGTTACTAGAATTGCTTCGAAGTCAAGTAACTTTTTTTAAATTTTAAAACAAATATTATTGAAACAAAAATAATAAAAACTAGCGATTTTAATAATAATGCAAAGTCTATAAAATTAAATCGAGATTAATCTTAATATAGCAAAGATATATATCGAACTTTTAATAATCTAAAAGTATAATTATATTCTTTAATATACTAAAATTATATATCTCTATAATTGTATTGCAACAAAAGAAATAACTAATATAGTAATTATTATAATCTAAAGAGCAAAACAAAGAATATTAATAATTCTTTTTTTGTTAAAGATATCTTTATTAATATTAAATAAAGAATTGTTAAAGCAATTAGATATTATAAAAAGTATTTTTTTAAAAAAAAAATTGCACAATCGATATTATTAATAGTAACAATTCTAAAAATAATATCTTTGCAAAAGAAATTTGTTTTAAAAACAAAAATATTAAGTTTAAGTCTCTTTGTTAAAAGTTTAACAAATAATTTAATTATAAATTAATTAACAAAGTTTGTATCGACTAAATTGTGCGTATTTTATATAAATTTGTCTACTCGCAAAAAATCTACAAAAACAAGACAAAAAATAGTGTAAAAAGTAGTATCTAATTGTATAATAACATCAAAAATAGATAAAATATTTAGTAAAATATCTTGTATAATAGTTTTGCGTTTATAAAGAATATTGTTGTTTTAACAATATTTAATATTATATATAACGCAAAAAAGAAGCAAACTACTAAAAATTATATAATTAAAATAGTTTTTATCGATATAAATAAAGCAAAGATTGCAAATATAGTTTTTAATAATTTTTATCTTAATACAATTAAGATTTAAACAAGCAATCTAATTAACAAAACTTTAAATAGTAACAAACAAAATATTGCAATTAAAATAAAAGCAACAATATTATATATAGTTTTTAAAGATTGTTAAATAAAAATCTTTTATAGTAGTAACAAGCTTTTATTATAAAAAAAGAGTTATATTTCGATTTAAAGATATCTTTGTATACTAGAAGTTAAAAAAAATTGCGAAAATCTAAACAACAAAATATATTAACTATAAATATTTATTAACAATAGTTTTGTATTTATTTTGTAATAGTAGATTTGCAAACTTATTTAATTTAGAGTCGATTTATATCGACTCTATTAGTATATTATTAAAAGCAAGAATTATAACAATATCTTGCAACAAATTTATAAAATTGTTGCAAATAAATTCTTTATTAAGATTAATAACAACAATAGTATTATTGTTATAAATAATAATCTTATTATTGCAAAAACAAAACAATTAAAGACAAAAAATATAGAAAATTGTTTATATTTTATAAATATTAATATAAAGAGTTTTGTTTTTAATACAAATAAAGTAGTATTTAAAAAAAATATTAATAGACATATTATCTTTATACAATATTTAGTAATTGTTTATATTTTAAAAATTAAACGTATTTATTTATATATAAGAGATTAATTAAAAGACAACAAATTGTAGAATCTTAATATTGTTTTAGCGCAATAAAAAATAGTATTATTAAGTTATATTTTTTGTTATAGAGACAATAATATTGTAATATTGTATATTTTTTGTTAAAAAAATATATAAGATACTTAGAAAGACACGTTCTAGCACTATTACTTTAGTACAAAAGAATAAAAAGTCTACTAGAATTTTTAAAATTTAATACAAAAGTATCTTTATTTTTGTTGTTGCAATAACAAAATTATAAGCTTGTTGCAATTTAGCAAAAAACAATTGTATTTTTATTGTTTTACTATTTATTTCGATATTTAGAAACTTTATTTAATAATTTAATTGTTTTTTCTTTTTATTGCTTTAAAGACTTAAAAAATTGCAAAATATATTTTACTCTTTTTAATAAAGAGAAATATCGATAAAAAATAGTAGAACAACAAAGAAATTGTTTAAATAATACAAAAGAATATGCTACTTAAAAAAATATATTAATATTTGATATAAAATCTTTACAAATAGATTTAAAAAAAAGAGACAATTTGTAATTTAAAGAGCAAGGAATTTTTTATATAAAAAACAAGATTTTACTAAAAATCTAATAGTTATTAATTAAATATTGCTATTGTTATATATTTAAAAATATTAACAAGATTTTTTTTTAAAAGTATTGTTTTTTGTTCTTGTACAATAAGAGTTGCAATAATATTGTTAATTATAATATATTTAAGAGCTTCTTAATTGCAAGATATATTATTATTAACAAAAATATTTTTAGAAGAGAAAAGATTATAGATATATCTCTAACTATTGTTGTGTTTCAATACAAGATCTAATAATAAGTATATATATAGATTAAATAATAGAGTAGATAATATAGTTAAACAATTTATCTATAGTTGTTTATTAATATTAATAATAAGTATATTAGAAGTTTTATTTGCAAAAATATAATTTGTATCTATACAAAAAATATATAAATTAATATATTTAATTTTAGTATCTTGCGTAATTATATATAAAAGAGTAGAGACAAAATATTTATTAAGATATATTTTTAGATATTTGTATTACTTCTTTATTAATAAAGATTTACTTAATAACAAATTAAGTTTGTCTAACAATATTAAATTATATAGAAAATTCTTTAATACAAAAATTGACAAGCTAGATATATTAAAAAATAAAAAAAATAACAAAATTGTTAAATATTATATCTTATTAAGATAGCAATTAAAATTGTAAGTTTTCTAGCAAGATATATATATATACTTATATTTGTAGCTATTACTATTGTTATATTTGTTATCTTTAATCTATTAACAACAAATATTGTTTGTAATAGTAAATAGTCTATTAAATACAAATATTAAGATATTTTTTGCAAAGCTAGCAAAAAAATATAGTTTTTGCGAAGATACTAAAGATAATAGAGATTCGAATTGCTTTTTAAAGATATTTGTAAGTTTTTACTTTATTTTAAGATAAAACAATATTTAGTATAAAGAATTATTTTAGCTTATTTAAATAGCGCAAGTAACAAACTTCTAATAATATAATTTAATAAAAACAAAAAATTTGTAGCTTATTATATCTATTATATATTAATAATAAAAAGTAATATTTTAATAGAGTTTTTATCTTATTGTTAAATGCGAAACAAAGCTAAAAATAATAAAAATATAAATATCGAAAATACAGAGCAAATCTAGAAGACTTCTTGTATTAAAAGAATTATTTATATTTGTTGCAACAATAAAGAAAAAATTAACAATAAATTTTACAATATTTTTAATATTTAATTTGCTATAAAAGATATTGTCTAAATAACAACGCAAAATACTAGAAAATATAATAATAAAACTATTAAATTTAAGCAAGAAATTTATTGTAAAAGTATTTATTAATATTTTTGAATTAATAGAAGCTATAGAAACAAATATATATATATTATTTATAGACTAATCGTTCGGGTCGGTTTTTCCCCGAAATCTATAACCCGACCCGAAAGTTATATCTAAATAGACCAAGTTTTAATCTAATATAGTTAGTATTTTCATAATTTATGCAATTCAGTTCCAACTATTAGAATCGAACAATTAGTCTAATTATTTATTGTTATATTTTGCAATTGCAACTTTTAAGCAACAAAAAACTTTCTTATTGTTGCTATTTGCTTTTATACAATAATTTCTTTTGCTATTATCTTAACTCTAAAATAGAGAACAATAATTTTGTTGTTTAAAGCAATATTTTATATATTGTTTTCGAACTATCTTTCTAGATTTCTAAACAATAATAATAATAAAAAACAAGAAAATTGTAAGAAACAAGAAAATCGTAAAAAAGAAAACAATAATCGACAATAATAAAAGATATTTCTAAATATTTATTGCAATAAAATATTAGATTTTGATTTAAAACAAGTATTTAACTATATCTTAAAGACAAAGTTTTTAATACAAAATATGCAACAAATATTAGACATCTTTTTAGATATAATAGTATTTGTAGTTTTGCTTTTACAAGATATTATATTAACAAAATACAACAATTAAGAGAATAGAGTAAGAGATAAAGAAAATAATTGCAAGATAATAATAGAAAGAAACAACTATAAAACAATAATATAGAAGAAACAATTGCAAAGACAATAATATGCGCAATAATCAAAAGAGTCGAATGCAATAAAAAGAGAAGAAAAGAGAGAAGCGCAATAGACAATTGCTATACTAAATAGTATGGCAGACGGCCAAGCACTGATCTCTTAATCTTCCTTATTCCTAGCACTAGCCTCTCTGTCCTGCAGGGCTCTTTTAGCCGACGACAAGAAGGGAGTCCTCGGGAGTTGAACGTGGGGCATGCGAAGACCACCCTATTATATGTATCAGGGTTCTCCTCTTTCCACCTTCTGATCTTGCTTCTTCTCCGCATCGCATTTCTAGTCATCTGTCTAGTAAATAAGGGCTTTTCAGTCTCTCCAGCCCACCCAAATTGTCGTTCCGTATTAAACCGTTGATCTTTATAACTAAAGGAAAGGAGTTTCGCAGTTCTGAACTAGTCACGTCTCTTCTCTAGCAGATGATTAATTATCGAGCAATCGACGATTACGAGGTTCCAGCCGGTTATTGCGCCGTCGAGAGCAAGGATATTCTGTTCGCTGAATGACTCTCAGGCAGGTGGCGAGGTGCTACTGGCCTAGCCTACTGCCCTTAATACTCAAGCAATGAAAGAAGGGACATAGTAGTGTGACAAGCTTGGCAGTTGAACGCAGAGTTATCG
>JAABUL010002201.1_pt1 | contig 33217 bp, 28 predicted proteins | sample 5559151 | NCBI WGS metagenome assembly JAABUL01 (sample SAMN10711876, study PRJNA513368) | rock metagenome | isolation source: Antarctica rocks | place: Antarctica: Victoria Land, Pudding Butte sud | reverse complement strand
TTCGCGGCTACATCTCCACGCTCCGCAAGCAGGAGATGCCCATCCTCTCCGCACTCGGTCAGGCTATCGCCGGCACCCCGCCCTTGCCGGTCACGACCTAGCCGTGCGGACCTAGCTAGTTACCTAAGAAGGACTATTTCTGCTCAGGTGGCGACTTGTGCCCTAGACACCCGATCGCGGCGTCGAAGACCATGCCGGCGAATCGCTGGCGGGGAACGACTCCTCGGAGGCTTCGGTCACGGTGTCGCCGTCGCCGATCTTATCGAGCGATTTTTGCCGGCGCTGGCGGGCCTCGTCGCCCACGGGCAGGCGCCCCGCCGGCTGTCCCTCGGTCGAAGGAGCTTCGCCGCTCTCCATAATCTCCTTGAAGCGGCGCAGGTCCTCGTCCACCTGCTGATCGGGCGCCTCGTGGAAGACCTTGGCGTCTGTGCCGCCCCCGACTCCGGCCGGCGGCGCGTACTCAAGCGCGACTTTGACAACCGTGCCGTGCCCAGCGGCCTCCGGTTCGAAGTGGACGTAGCCCGCGTTGGGGGCGGCTGTGTCACCGATGGAGCGCCATGCGATCACCTTGTCCTGCATCTCGTTGATGATCTCGGCGTCCCACTCGACCTGTTGGCCGAGCGGCGCCTTGGTCACCCAGTGCGAGAGCCCATTATCCCGCGCGGTCACCGCCTCCAGATGCGTCATGAAACGCGGCAGGTTCGTGAAGTCGCGCCAAAAGGCGTAGACCTCGCCCACCGGCCGATTGATCGTCACGGTCTTCTCAACCGTGACTCCCTTGCTATCGCCCTCTTGCATGTCGTGTCTCCCGGTAGTTAGTAGCTAACCTTGTGCAGGGACTGCGCCCTGCACAAGAGGCTCATGACGGAGCAGTAAAGATCGACAAAAAATTGTCGATGTCGCTATGACAAGCGCCTATGACAAGCGCCTATGACAAGCGCCTATGACAAGCGCCTATGACAAGCGCCTAGTAATTAGTTGCTGGACAACCCGTTCACCCAGCTCTACTACGGCGTGCTCGACCCGCACTGGATCCGCAAGCCCGCCTTCGCCGCCTTCCAGCGGATTGCCGCGCCGCGCTAGCCGCGATAATAGATTATTAGAGATCGTCGATATTGTCGACCGTGCCGGCGCGGACGACGAGCACATCCAATTCATCGACAGGCGCAGCAGCGACACGCCGGTCGGCAGCCTCGGGCAAGAGACCGAAGCGGGACCGGAGTACCGTGCGGACCGCCGCGCGTTTACCCCTGACCTCGCCCTCCACCAAGCCTTGTTTCCGGCCCTGCTCCAAGCCCTGCTCCAAGCCCTGCTCCAGGCCCTGCTCTATGTACTGCTGCAACAGGTTGGCCATGTCGATACCCTCCAAAATGTCCTTCACCGTACGCTCGTCAACATAATGATACGCCAACCCGACGAGGGCGGCCATAGTCGGCTTCAGTTGGTCTACCGGCAACGCTTGCGCCAACTGGGCCGCGTCGGGCAGCACATCGTCCAACGCGCGACGCTGGCGCATCAGCGGCGAGAGAATAAGGTCGATGCGGTCCTGCGCGTCGAGCGCTTCGCCGCGCGACACTTTCTCATGCAGCCGCCGGAGCACGGCGTCGCCGTCGACCTGCCCTACGATGATATTCTGGACCGTGAATGTGATCGAGCCAAGTTGCACGGTATCGGGGGCGCTCCTGATGCGCCCTCCATACAGCACAACCGTATGCACGGGCGGGCCGTACCGCTCAACGATATCCATATTGTAGCCCGCGAGGCGTCGCAACGTCTCCGTGCGGTGCTGCGTCTGAAACTCGAGATTCAGTTTGCTGTCATCGGCGAGACGGAAGATCAGATCCGTTTCCCGCGTGCGCACCTGCACCCGCGGCAACTCGGATGGCAGACCGGCGACAATCCGTGGCAATGCTATGCCAAAACGCTGGAACAGGTCGCCGCCGAGCGCGGTAGCGACGAGCTTGAGGATAATGTCGTTGCTCTGGCGCGCAACCTGTTGTCGTGATCGGGGCATTAAGTCCTCTTTTATAACAGAAGTATGGCAATGGCGATGGCAAACGTCACATCAACGATGACTGCGGCTAGCGCATTGGACAGCATGTGGCGCACTTACGACGTCCACGCGTCGCGCTTGGCGCGTGCGTCCGCGATAATCCCCCGCATCTCGCCCTCGATCTCCGCGTCGTCCGCGAACTCTTCGCGGTCGGCCTCGACAAGTCCTTGGCTAATCTTCTCCAGGCGCCAATCCTCCTCGGACATCCTGATGGGTACGCTTGTTTTGGGTGTCACGGTCTGCATCTATACTCTCCTTTGCCATGAGCATACAAGAGTATACACCTATAGAAGATGCCGACTTCTGGTAACATTATCTTACGTGTATGGTCGTAAGGGAGGACATAGGCATATGATGGTGCAGCGGGTACGCCGCCAAGGGAACAGCTTGGGATTGACTATTCCGAAGGAAGAAGCGGAGCGTTTAGGTATTCAGGACGGCGATTTGGTCGCTGTGAGTGTGAATCGAGTACAGGCGCGTGTGCAACTTCCCGCCGATGTGCAGGAAGCAACGGAGATCGTGATGCGCGAGTTCAAGGCCGACTTGGACTACCTAAAAGACCGATGATCGACGGGGAAGAGGTGCGCTACCTCACGCTCGCGGAAGTGATCGGACAGCACGAGCGCCTGATGCGCGCGTACGGGCAGGACTCGGTGCTGATGGACGAGGGTAAGCTGGAAGCGGCGGTGATGCGCCCCCAACAGGCTGCCTACTATGAAGAGGCTCCTTTGGTACGGCAAGGGGCGCTGCTCCTGGCGGGAATCACCCAGGCCCACGCCTTCGCCGACGGGAACAAGCGGCTCGCCCTCCTCTCATGCGCGACATTCCTACGCTTAAATGGACTGGGAGTGGTCGCGGAATCCGAAGGCTTCGCCGAGGCTGTGATCGACTTCGTGCTGCGGCACGAGGGCGACCCAGACGGAGCGGTGAACGTGCTGACAGCCTGGCTCGACCGCCGTGCCCGTCCGTTGGGCTAGATAGATCCCGTCCGTTGGGCTAGATAGATATGGAGCGCGCCACTAATCACTCCCCTGCTGTAGCTTGTGGTACTCCTGGAACCACTGGCCGAGCGTGGAGATGAGGCGCTCATCCTCTTGCTCGCGCTGCTGGCGGCGGCGCTTGTCGATCGTTTCAAAGACAAGCTTCTGGAAGTTGGCCGGGCTGCTGATCGACTTGAGCGCCACGCGCTCGGCCGGCCCCGCCACCTCGACGACGACGTCGCCGATGTCGGCCAGCCGTCCAAAGAACGTGGGAATATCCAGCGCGATGTCCCGTACCGCGGTCAGGTCGATCACGTCGCGCGTCTCATACAGAAAAGGCGAACTGCGCAGCTCCATCAGGCGGTCGGTCGTCAGCACGTATTGGTGCGACAAGTGGCCCAGAATGCGCCACACCGCCCACGGCGCCAGGACCACCACCACGGCCGCGACGCCCAGCGGCAAGAACGCCGCGCCCAGAACGGCGACGATGGCGATGACCAGGAACACGGCCAGCAGCGGACCAAGCAGGCCCAGCAACAGCAGGATGGGGTGTTGGCGCACGACCTCGACGACGGCCTCGTCGGGCAGCAGGTTCAGCCGCTTCTGCGCCCGCAGCATCGTCGGTGAGACCGGGCGGTACGGCACGGTGTCCTCGTTGTGCGCGCTCACCGCGCCGTGCAACGCCTGCTCCAATTGCCGCGCGATGCGGCTCGGGACCTGCGCCTGCCGTTGGCGCGCCACTTCTTCGCGCAGCGCGCGCGCCTCGGCCCCGATCAGGCCCTGCAAGCGACGCGGTTGCGGCACGCCGCGCAACACGATGCTGCCCGCGCGCCCGAACGTCTCCACCTCCACATCGCCGATATCGAGCAGGCGCGACATGATACCTCGACTGCGGTAGTCGCTCTCCTCGACCTTGAGCAGCGAGCATTCGCGGCGATGTACCGCGAACACGCCCGACTGAGCGATGACGCGCTGGTTGGTCAGTGTATAGACGGTGGTCAGCCACGGCAAGAGGTCGAGCGCGATCCACTTGGCGAAATAAATAACCAGCGCGACGGCCAGGATCGCGATGAAGACGGGGAAAAACGCAGCCAGGCGCAGGTCGGGGACGAACACGTCGAGCACGGTGTAGGGCAGCGGCAGCAGCACGAGCAGCGGCAGCGGCAGCGCGGGACGTATGATGGCCCAGGAGTGCGCCCGCACCCGCACCACGCGCCGCTCGCCCTCCTCCAGCGGAGGATCGCCGCCCCGGCGCATCGCCCGGCTACCTCCGCGCCCCACCGCCAGCGCCAGCGCTACCGCCGCGGCCGCGGCTCATGCGGCCGTAGAGCGTGCCGACGAAGACGAAGGCCAGGAACAGCAGCAGCAGGATCAGCGCGATCGGCAGCTTGGACCACAGGTCGGTGTTGACGCCGCCGGGCAACAGCGTAAACGATGTGGAGATGAGGCTGACGCTCCAGGTGTTGTAAGCGGGGTGGCCGACCTGCAGGGCCGGCAGCCCCACCGAGGCGCTTCCGCCCGCGACCTGCAAAGCGTCGGCGATGTAGTGCTCGAGCACGGCCATGATCAGAAAGCCGTTGAGCAGGCCCAGCGCGAGCCCCCCGATCTTATCCGCGCGGCTAAGCTCGCGCTTAGGGTAGTTGACGATGCGCGCCAGCACTAGCGCGGCCATGGCGACCACGAAGACGAACAGGACAGCCGTGAAGATATCCTGCTGGTCGACCGTGGCGAGCGCCACACCGAGTTGGCGCAGGCCCTGGATGATGATGCCCGCGCTGAAAATGACCAGCACGATGGCGAAGAAGATCGCCGCTGTCGTCAGCGCCACGGCGCGTACGCCCCTGAAGGAGCCGAACACGCCGAAGTAGACGATGACGACCAGGATGATCTCGGCGAGGCTTATTTCCATGCCGCCATTCTACCAGGACGGGGAACTCTTGTACCGGCCCTATGCTCGGTGAGCACAAGGCTCGTACATTATCGTAGGGGCGTATGGCATACGCCCGCGCGTTCGAGGCCACGGGCGTATGCCATACGCCCCTACGCCGCGCCGGGCGTCTTGGCCTCATGAGGCGGTTAGCGCGTGCGCTCCCACAGGATAAGCGAGCCTTCCTCATCCAGGCGGCGGCCGACCCGTCCGAATCCGCTCTTCTCCAGCACGCGGATCGACGCTGCGTTGTCCTCCAGGCACTCCGCCGTCACGCGCGTGACGCCCCGTTGCGCCAGCGCCCAGTCTACCAGGGCGCGCGCCATCTCCGTAGCGTAGCCACGGTTATGGTACGAGCCGCTGACGCCGTAGCCAAGCTCCACGGTCCCGGTCTTGTCCGGTGGGTCCTTGAAGCTCATCTGGCCGGCCGCCATCAACGTAGCGCGGTCGATGATGGTCCCGCCCCACGCGTCCTGGCCGGATAACGTCTCGCGCCGCGCTATCCACAGGGGGAACAGGGCCAGGGCGTCGCCGGGCCACTCGGGCGGGAAGCGCACGCGTAATGTCTCGGCGACGCGGCGACCAGCCCGCTCGACCACAAGGGGGACGTCGGCGACGATATCGTCGCGCTCCAGCCGCGCCTTCAGCACATCGAGCGGCGTGGGGGCAAGAATGAGCCGGGTTGTCTCGATCGCGAACATGACGTTAATCCTTTACTGCTACCTCCACAATAGTAGCCAGTTATGGGATTGGTTGTCGAGGAATGTTTGCTGTTATCGCCGCTTGATCTGGAGCGTTGTAATAGGGTGAGAACGTTTCGTCGTCCGCGCCTATTGCCGCTTTTCGCCATCGTCGCGCTGCTCGTGGTGTGGGGCGGATTGCCGCTGGTCCGGGCCTATGCGCTGCTCCGGACGCAACCCGGCGGCGGGGCGCCGGCACTCCCGGCGGACCTGCCCGCGCGGGCGGTGTCATTCCGCGCGACGGACGGCGTTGCGCTGTCCGGCTGGTTCGTGCCGGGCGCGCCGATCTCTCCCAGTGTTGTCCTCGTGGCCGGCTTCAAGGCCACGCGTGTCTCGATGCTGCCCTACGCGCGCTTCCTACACACGGCGGGCTACAATGCGCTATTTTATGACGAACGGGGGCTGGGCCAGAGCGGCGGGCATTTCAGCGCCGGGCTGCGCGAGGTCGACGACGCGCGAGGCGCCGTGGCCTACCTGATGGGCCGGCGCGACCAGCGCGACCAGCGGTGCGCGCTGCTCGGCGTCTCGCTTGGCGCGGGCGTTGCCATCGTCGCGGCGGCGCGCACACCGGCCGTCGCGGCGACGATCGCCGATAGCGCCTACCCCGATCAGGGCCTGCTCGTCGGGCGGCTGGACACGCTGTCCCTTGGCCCGTTGCGCCTGCCGCTCGCGCCCCTCGGTCCGTGGGCCGTCGACCGCCTGCTCGGCGCGCCGCTGGCCCAGTTCAGCCCCCTCCACACGGTTGGCCGGATCGCGCCGCGCGCGTTGCTGCTCATCCACAGCCGGGACGACGCCAACCCGACCACGCCCCTCTCCGGAGCGCTGGCGCTGTACCACGCGGCCGGCCAGCCCGTCCAGCTGTGGATCGCCCCGCACGGCGGCCACGCCGGGGCGCTCGACGCCCAGCCCGCCGCGTATCGCCGGCGCGTGCTCACCTTCCTGCGGCGCTACCTTGGTCGTGCCGATGCGCGGTAAGAGTACGCCCCGTCCAATCATCTTCGCGCTCGCGATTGCCCTTGTCATCGTTGGCGTCGCGGGTGGGACAGTGGCAAGCTACATAAGGTCAGGGCGCGTAGACTCGTTGCGCTCCTATGCGCCGGCCGATGGCCGTCGCGTCATCGTGTGCCTGGGTGATAGCTTGACGGCCGGCGACGCCGCGCCGCCTGACCAGTCGTATCCGGCCTGGCTGCAACGCCGGCTCGACGGCGCGGGATACCGCTACCGCGTCGTCAACGCGGGCATTAGCGGCGATCGGGTGGCCGATGGTCTGAACAGACTACAACGCGATGTGTTGAGCCAACACCCGTCTGTCGTGATCGTGGAACTGGGCAGCAATGATCCGGGGCGCACGCCGCGTTCGCGCTGGGCGTCGGACCTGGCGACGATTGTATCCCGCCTGCGGGCGCATGGCGCGTGGGTTATCCTTGGCGGCCTCGATGAGCCCGGCATGGGCGACGTCTATCGCGCTGTCGCGGCGCGCTACCAGACGCCGCTCGTGTGGTTCACTGCGGACTTGTGGAGTCGCCCTGGCCTATGGGGTGACGCTCACCACCCCAGCGGCGCCGGCTACCGTGTCGTGGCGGAGTCATTCTGGCCGGCCGTACACGCGGCAGTGAAGGGATAGTAGCCGTTAGACGCGCTGCGCCTGTTGGATGAAGCGGTAGGGGTAGGTGGCCTCCGGCGCGCCCGGTTCCGACAGTTGCCGCACCTGCGCATCGTCGAGCCGCCAGTCCGCCGCCCCCAGGTTGTCTTCGAGTTGCGCCATCGTCCGCGCGCCAATGATCGGCGCCGTGACCAATGGCTGGCGCAGCAGCCAGTTGAGCGCGACCTGCGCGTACGTCTTGTCCGTTTCTTCGGCGACCGCCCCGACCGCGTCCAGAACTTGCCAGTTGCGCTCGGTGGCGCGCCGCTGCCACGCCTCCTCCCAGTGGCTCTCGGCGCCGGCGATGCGCGATTGCTCGGGCGGTTGCTGTCCCCGCTTGTACTTCCCGGATAGAAAACCGCCGCCGAGCGGGCTCCATGGCAGCACGCCCAGCCCCGCCTCCCGGCACGCTGGCAAGACCTCGACCTCGATGTTGCGTTCGACCAGCGAGTACTGCGGCTGCAGCGACACAAAGCGCTCCAGCCCCTTGAGTTCGGCGACGCATGCGCTCTTCATGATCTGCCAGCCCGTGAAGTTGGAGACGCCGATGTAACGGACCTTGCCCGCGCGCACCAGGTCGGTGAGCGCGGCGAGCGTCTCCACGAGCGGGGTCGCCGCATCCCAGCAATGGACCTGGTAGAGGTCGATGTAGTCCGTGCCGAGGCGGCGCAGGCTGGCTTCGCAGCCCTGCATGATGTGCTTGCGCGAGACGCCGACGTTGTTCGGACCCTCGCCCATCGGGAAGCGCACCTTGGTCGCCAACACGATATCGTCGCGCCTATCCGCGATGGCGCGTCCGGTGATCTCCTCCGAGGCGCCCTGCAAGTACACATCGGCCGTGTCCAGAAAATTGCCGCCGGCATCAATAAAGCGGTCGATCATCGTGCGCGAGGTCGCCTCGTCGGCCTCGCGGCCGAAGGTCATGCAGCCCAGGCACAACTCCGAGACCATTAATCCCGTGTCGCCCAAACGTCGATAGTCCATGGTCGCTTCCATCCTTTTCTACATACAGCGTCGCTATCCCGACTCGTACGCCCGCAAGAAATGTTCTCACACGCCATTGACATACTCAGCAATGCGTCCTTCGGTTTCTAATACCACCGTACTCTGGTAAGTGTCGCGCCAGGGTCTGTGAAAAGTCGGTCGTAGAGGGGGATGGTCAGCCAATGGTAGGGTAAGGGTGTTGAACCAACCACCAGACGCGCCCCCTGCGCGATCGCGAGCCCCTTGCGCTCGATGGCAAAGTCGTGCGCGGCGCCCGCACGGCGACGCAGGCGGCCCCGCAGTTGCTCTCGGTGTCCACGCACACGACACAGGAAACGCTCGTGGCGGCCTACTGGCGCTCCTGCACGGCGCGGACGCGGCCACCCTCCTGGGCGTCGCTGCGGCGACCGCCGCGCTGGCGCGGCGGGAGGAGGGCGTGGCTGCGGCCCATGGCGGCTAACGGCGCACCTAGCGGAGTTGCTACTCGACCGCCAACTGCGGGACGCGCGCTGGGCCGGCCTCGTCGCGCTGACCACGGCGGTCGGCGCCACGGTCACGCCCGGCCCGCCCTGGCAGGTCACGAGCGCCTTCGGCACGTTCCACGTCTACCCCGACGCCTATCAAGGCGCGCTGCCGGCCGCGGGCGACCCCGCCGTCTTCCCGGTGCGCCACCGGGACATGCAGGCCATCCTCGCCGCCATCGCCGTCGTCCAGCCGAGCGGCGACCAGCAGGTGGTGGTCACGGGGGCGGGGGCCGACCGTGTGGCCACCCGCTTCATTTCTCAGCCTGATGCGTATGGGGAATGTAATCTCAACGCCCTGCCTCGAGAATCGCGGACGACAGAGGCTCCAGCGCGGCCACGACGCGCGGTAGCGTTATCGTGACGGTGACGCCCTCGCCGACGACGCTTTCCAGGGTAATGTGGCCGCCGTGTTGCTCGACGATGGCCTTGGCGCCGGCCAGCCCGATGCCCGTGCCGTCGATGCCCCGCGCGGTGGAGGCGCGGTAGAAGCGCGTGAAGATGCGCGGTAACTCGTCCGCGGGGATGCCGACGCCATGGTCACGGACGACGATGCGCACCGCGTCGGTCCCGTCCCGCACCTCCACGTTGACCACCGTCGCCGCCGGACTGTATTTGACCGCGTTGCCGATAACGTTCTGGAGGACGCGCGCCAGGCGCATGCGGTCGCCCTCGACCAGCGTTTCCGCGCCCGCGGTGACGACAACCGTCGCGCGCTCCCCCTTGTCGCCGCCGCCCACGAGGGCCGCCGCGGCGCGCGCTAATTCGCCCACGTCGAACGTTTCCCTGTTCAGAGCAAGCTGGCGGCCCATCTGTAGGTGCGCGACATCGGTGATCTCGTCGACGACCGCGAGCATATGCGCGGCGCCCTTGTGCAGCGTGCCTATCTGAGAGCGCAGGAACTCGTCGCTGAGTTCTTTGCCGCGGTCCAAACGCATCTGCATGAGTTCGATGCGCCCTTTAATCGACGTGAGCGGCGTGCGCAGATCGTGCGAGGCCGCGGTGAGGAAGTCGTCACGCACGCGCAGCGCGTCCTCGACCTCTTTGTACAGGCGCGCGTTGTCGACGGCCAGGGCGGCGCGGCGCGCCAACTCCTCGGCCAGCGGCAGGTCCGCGGGACTGTAGCGCCGCGACGGCCGCGACGACATGAACGATAGCACACCAAGCGTACGTCCGCGGGCTACCAGCGGCACGCTCATGTACGACACACACCCCAACTCCTCTTGTAGGCGCCGATGCTCGGCGTCGTGAGCGACATGTTCTAGGAAAGGGACCTCGACGGTCGTGACCACATGCGGCCGCCCGCTGTGGAGCACCTCAATGGTGGGGCGCCCCCGCGCCGGGTCTGGCGGGTAGAGACGGGCCAGCTCACGCAACATGTCGTCTTTGACGGGGTCGGCGTAAGCGGTGGCGAGACGGTGCAGCGCGCCGTCTTCCGCGAGGAGATCCACGACGCACCAGTCAGCGAGTTCCGGCGTCGCCAGACGGGCCACGGTGGCGAGCGTCGTCGGGTAATCGAGCGACGACGCCAACACACCGCTTGCCTCGGAGAGTAGCTCCAAACGCCGCTGGGCTAGCTCGGCCTGACCACGCGCTTCCTGCGCGCGCGTCAGGAGCCGCGCCCGCTCCTCCGCTTCCACGGCGCGTGCACGCGTGCGCTGTCTGACGGCGCCGCTGAACAGCGCGAACGCCGCGACGGCCAGGACAGTCAGGACAACAACGATGACGATGGTCATCAGCACGACGAACCAGGGGACGTGCCCGCCGCTCACTATCGCGCCCGTCACATGGGACATGGCATTATCTTTACTCCGCCTCGGCGCGGTGTGTTCCGCCGTTTAATACAGGCGCGTACCTAAGGACGCGCAACGCGCCCGTCAAGCCGGCTCACGCCTATGTGGTTAGAGTATGCGGGATGGGGCGCTCCGCAAATAGGAAAGACGGGTTGGTGGTCGATAGTCGATGGTCGATGGTCGATGGCCGGTAGCATGGCAGACAAATCGCGCGTCACTGGCAAGCGTTGGACGATTCGCACCGTATGCCGACCATCGACTTCCGACTTCCGACTTCCGACTATCGACTTCCGACTGACTACCGCGACAGCAGCGAGAGCCCGTGCTCGATCACGACGTCTTGCCAGAGTGTCGGTGGGGTAGTCGGACGCAGCCGTAGGCGGACCACCAGCACGGCGCCGTCTACGGTCAGGCTCGCACGCGTGACGTCGACCAGGTTACGCCAGGGCGCGCCGTAGATGGCGAGCGATTCCCGCCGCAGCCGCGCGCTCAACGTCGCGACATCGGACAGCGCATCGTCTTGTCGCGCGTAGTCCAGCCCCAGCACGATGTAGCGCTCACCGGGACGCGTCTCTTGATAGGCCACCGCGTAGAGCCCGAATGGATGCAGGGGCGGGCCGGCATGGCCCCCGGCTGGAGTCGGGAAGGGTAGGAGGGCGAAGGGCGGCGGGGCCACGTTCGCCGCCACGTAGGCCGCCTGCACGCGGCCGAGCGCCTCCGCCAGCGCGACAAAGTTATCGTCCGCCCCTAGGGTCGCGGCCCCCTGGTCGAGGGCTTGCGCCACGCGCGCGACGCCGCATGGGCGCCCCCCCGCGATGAGCCGGCGCGGGCCGGGCGCCAATGCGTTCATCAGTGAGTCATGCGCGTCCAGGTTGAGGAGGGACGGGCGTATGAACAAGGCGCCTCGGCTGCCAACGGTGTTCGTTACGATGTAGTTGTCGGCGACAAGGTCGCGCCTGATCAGCGCGGTGTCGAAATCCCCGACAGCCACGGCCAGTGGATAGTCGCCTCCTCCTTTGGGGGGACAGAAATAACTATCGCCGCTCCTGCTGTAGATGTCTCCGCCGAGTTGGAACATGTCGTAGCCGTATCGCTGGCGCCACTGGCCGGTGACGAGCGCGGCGACACCCGTCTCGACGCCCGGACGCAGCGGTAGCATGGCTTGAAAATATGTCCGAATGTCCAGGGCGCTGGACGCGCTGATAGTCATCGTCTTAGTCAGCGCGTATGTGCTTTGCGCCAGCGTATAATCGTTATACCATATGCCGGTCGCGCGCACGCTCGGCGAGTCGGGCATCAGCGACAGCGCCTCCGGCAGAGTAAGCTCCGGCGCCGCGGACATCCGCCGCGTGGCTTGGGCAGGCGTAAACGGCGCCAGAATGACTATGATGATTGTGAGCGCAAGCCCTATGATCCGCGACCGACGTTGCGGGTTTGGTCGTGACATGATTGGTAACACCCCTTGAGCGGCCATACGGCCATATGTGAATACAGTGGCAGGATACAGGAGATAGCCGGAACGGTGGTAGACTATATGTATATGGACGTTATCAAGATTTCTCCGCGCGGCTACTGCTACGGCGTCGTCGACGCGCTCAAGCTAGCCAAAACGGTGGCGCGCGACCCCAATACGCCGCGCCCGATCTACGTGCTGGGCCAGATCGTACACAACCAACACGCCGTGGACAACCTCGATCAGTTTGGCATCGTCACGCTCGACGGCGGTGATCGCCTGAGCATCCTCGAGGATGTCACCGAGGGCACGGTTATCTTTACAGCCCATGGCGTCTCCCCGCAGGTCAAGGCGCGCGCCCGCGCCAAGGGTCTCAACTGTATCGACGCGACCTGTCCCGACGTCACGCGCACGCATGACCTCGTCACCACGCTCGTAGCGCAGGGCTACGAGATCATCTATGTCGGCAAGCGCGGCCACCCCGAGCCGGAGGGCGTCGTGGGCGAGGCGCCGGGGCATGTCCACCTCGTGGAGAGTCCCGAGGATGTCGAGGCGCTGCAACTCGACGCCCCCAAGATCGCCGCGACGAATCAGACGACGCTTTCGCAGTGGGACACCGCGGCTACGTTAGAAGCGGTCAAGCGCAAGTATCCCCACTCCGAGGTCCACAACGAGATATGCCTGGCCACGCAGGTGCGCCAGGAGGCGGCGGTAACGCAGGGCCGCAACGCCGACGTGGTGCTCGTGGTAGGCGACAAGCGCAGCAACAACTCGAACCGCCTGGCGCAAGTGGTGCAGGAGATTGCCGGACGTCCGGCTCACCTGATCGACTCCGTGCACGACATCAAGCCCGAGTGGCTGGCCGGCGTGAAGACGGTCGGCGTAACCGCCGGCTCCTCCACCCCCAGCGAATTGACCCGCGAGGTCATCCACTACGTCGAGGCGCTGCCGGCGCCCGAGTCGGAGCCTGTGGCGTAAAACGCCCCGCGCATCTCAGCCACCATTGCGGGAGGTATTCTATGGGCCATGTTGTAACACTCGATCTCCCCTCCGACCTGGCGCGGCGCGCCCAGGCGGTGGCAGTGCAAAGCCATCGCCGCGTGGAGGACGTACTCCTGGAGTGGCTCGGGCGCGCGGTAACGGACGTGCCCGTGGACATTCTCCCCGATGAACAGGTGTTAGCCTTGCGCGACCAACAGATGGATGAGGATCAGCAGCGCGCGCTCGGTGACCTGTTGGCGCGCCAGCGCGAGGGGGTCCTGGACGATACGGAGCGTCACCAACTCGACGATCTTATGGATGTCTACCGCCAAGGTATGGTCCAGAAAGCGCAGGCTCTGAAAGTCGCGGTTGAGCGCGGTCTACAGCAGCCGTTAAGCTGAGTGTGGGCTACATCTGAGCGATGATCCCGATGCCTTGGCGGTGCGTAGCTATTGGGTTTTGGCTGGCTGGCATCCTCCGCACGATTGACGAATTTGGCTGAGAAAGCTCAAACCCTCTTTTAATCGGGCGTCGGGTATTCTGACGTTAGCGCACAACACCGGTGCGGCGAATCGGCGCGTATTATTCGGCGCGTATTATTAGGTGGGGACGGACATGATCGGCGACAGGGAACGGGTGAACGTGAGTACATATAGGCGCATGCTGATGCGCGGAGCGGTGGTTGCTGTCGTGGCAGTGGGGATAATCGCGGCGGGCGGGGCTCCGGCCGGCGCCGCGTCGCATGGGACGACGCCGCGCCGTAGCGTAGCGGTGGCGCCCAGCGGGCCGGCGGCCAGCGTCGGAGGCCTGGCGCACATCTGGCAGACCTACAATAACTGCGGACCCGCCTCGGTCGCCGAAGTGCTCTCGTACTGGGGCGTCTACCAGACGCAGTATCAGGCGCAACTCGTGCTGCGCGCGGACAACAATCCGCGCGGCATGTGGCCGTATGGTGTGCCGGGCTACGCGCGTAGCGTCGGCGTGCGGGCGCTCGTGGGCGTCGCCGGCACGCCGCGTCTGATCAAGGCGCTGGTGAGCAACGGCTTCCCGGTCATCGTCAACCAGGCGTACAGCGTGACCGACTCCTCCCGCCACTACCGGCCGATCCAGTCGTACGACGACCGCCGGGGTGTCTTTGTGTCCAATGATCCGTTTGGGGGCGCCGGCTACGCCATCACCTATGCCGATTTCAACAAGATATGGGCGGTGACCAACAATCGCTTCATTGTGCTGTACCCGTCGTCGAAGGCGCTCTTACTCAACGCGACGCTCGCCTCGGCGGCCTGGGATCGGACGCGGGCATACCAAGGCGACCTTGTCAAGACGGAGGCGCGTTTGCGTTCCGGCAAGGCCCCCACGACGAGCGTCGCGGCCACGCGGGAAAACTTTCGCTCCTATTCGTATCTGAACGTGGCCTGGGATGACGTGGAGTTGGGGCGCTACACTAATGCCCGCGCACAATTGCATCAGGCCACGGCGCACGGCGCCAACTCTATCATGGTCAGATGGATCGCCGGTGAGATTCCCGTACGCTAGGGGTTCAGGCATATGCTACACTTAGCCGTGTACGAGATTGCCTCGGACGTTGTGGGGATGACTGTAGCGCCGCGAGTATTGTTCCCGGCGTGGAACGCTAGCTTACCTGAGGATACAAGGGACTTATGAAGATCAAGCTTTTCGCCATCGGCCTGCTGGCCCTGCTCATGGTCGGCGCCGCCGGCCCGTCGTTCGCCGGCCGCGCCAACGCCGCCGCGCCCTCCGCCCACGTCGCCGCCGCGCCGCAGGCGCAACCCGCGTTCTCTTTCCCCAAATTCGATCGGACGCGCTTCCTGGTCGATATGGGCGTCGCCTTCTGGTGCATCCATCACGTCTATGCGAAGTACAAGACGGGCTACTACGCGTCAGACGAGAAAGACCGGACCAGGCACATCATCGCGGCGGGCGTCGTCCTCTTCATCGCTTACAATCGCCTCGAGGCCGCCTACAAGCGGGCGAACGAGAGCAACAGTAAGACACTACACGCGCTCGTCTCGCCGATCAATCTCCTGCTCAACAAGGCGCGGAACACGTCAACGGCGCTCAAGGGCGGCAACTTCAACCCTACGAGCGTCAATGATCTGAATAGCACGACGAGCCACGTTGGTAGCCAAGCCAACAGCGCCGGCTATTCCGTTAAGGACATTCCCGTGGGTGTGCCCGCCGGCGCGTAATTGACACGCGACACGCCTATCACTCTCCACGACAACGCGATGGGGGACCGTAGCCGATTGGCTATGGTCCCCCATCGCGTTGTCGCCTGCGGTCCTATCGGGCGCTGATCCGTAGTAGGGACGCCTGGCGCCAATGAGGCTTTACTAGTAATCGGCGGCGGTGGTTGTGGCGAGAGCGTGCCGCACCACGCCGAGCAGGTCGTCGAGGTCGAATGGCTTACTCAGGTAGCCCGCGACGCCGAGTTCGGCCGCGCGTTGTGCGAGTTCGTGTGACGCCGACATGAGCACGACCGGGATGTCGCGCGTCTCGGGCGACGCGCGTAAGCGCCGTACGGCCTCATCGCCGCCCATGCTGGGCATCAAGAGATCGATCAGGATCAGGTCGGGCAAGTGCTCACGGCTGGCGTGCAGGGCCGAGAGGTCGTCCGCCAGGTCCACATGGTAGTCGTGGCTAGTCAGGACGCTCTGCAGCAGTGTCGCGATCTCGATATTGTCCTCGATGACGAGGATCCGTGGTGTCGGTGGGCGCTCGTTCATAGCTCCGTGTCCAGCAACTGTCTGTCATGCCATTAGTGTACCTGTACGGTCACAAGTTTGCTCTTGATGATATTGAACATAGCAGACATCATGCCGGACGGCCCCCCTCTCCCGCGTCAGGGAGAGTGCGCTGGACCGTTGATCCCGCGGCTAGGGATCGAGGGGCCAGTTAGCCATGGGTTGGGGGTGAGGGCCGTTGGGCGTGAGGGCTTTTACTGCCCCTGGAAGCGCGTGTAGGCCGGCTTGCCATTGCCCGCGCTATCGAGCAGGCCCCACGATGTGCTGTTGACGTCGCCGGGGTTGTCCTGCAACTCGTACCACAGCAGGTCCTGCACGAAGCCGCTACGTCGCGCCGTCGCGAAGATCGTGTCCAGGTTGTAGGCCTGCATATCCCCCGTGACGTGCGGCTCATTGACGTCGCCGGTGCGCCAGCCCGCCTCGGTGATGGAGGTCGCTTTGGATGGATCGATTCCGGCGTACGCGGCGCGGAACCAGTTGAGGTACCCGCGTATCAACGCCGGTGTGGTGCGCTGTCCCTGGTCGACGTAGAGGTGCTGGCCCACGAGGTCAAGCGGATAGGTCCCCAGGTTGGCCTTGATAGACGCCCAGACGCCTCCTGAACGATTGACGCCCTCGTCGTAGGTATGGGCGATGTAGTCGGCGCCCGACGCGGTCGCGCTGTATGACCCGGCGATGCTGTGCCCGAAGACGCCGCCCGAGGTTATTTGTACGCCCTGCAGATGTAGATCACCGGGGGCGCCGCCCTTGATCGCGCTGTACGACTCCGCGAGCAGCGCGGCGAAGTTAGAGGGTTGCAGGCCCGGCTGTTGCAGGCACTGCGCCGTCGGGTCGCCCTGGGTACAGTTGGACAGGGCGACGTTGGGCTCGTTCCACAGTTCCCAGTGCGTCACGTTGTAGGGGGCTGCGGCGAAGTGGCCGATCAGCACTTTCAGCTCCCGCACGTAGTCCTGGATGGCCGGGTTGTCGCCGTTTCCGCCGCTCGTTTCCTGCGCTCCCTGCGTCCAACTGGCCGCCGACCAGCCGGATGTGATGCCGTTGCCGGCGACGGCCAGGACGCCGATGCCCTTGGCGTTGAGCATGTTCACGACCTGCTCATAGGCGTGCAGGCGCGCGTCGGTCCAGGCCGTAGCGCCGTCGCCGATGGAGAAGGAGATGCGCACGTAGGCCGCGCCGGACGCCGCCACGGCGGCGACGGTCTTGTTGGTGAGGTAGAGCCCGTTGTTGTACGCGTGCACGGTATCGGCGAGATTGACGCCTTTAGCTACCGCTGCCGGAGCCGGCGCTGGCGGCGCCGCTGGACCGGGCGCGCCGGTTGGGACGAGCGCCCACAGGTCGTTGGATACGCTCGGGAGCACGCCCGGCCCGCCGCCCTGCCGGCCGCCGAACACGAGCGCCTGGTTATCGGCGGCGTCCCACACCAGACGCGCCATCTGCCGCGGCGCCAGCGCGGAGGGGTTGGCGATGGGGACTTGCGCCCACACGCTTGTGTTGGGGTCGTAATCCCACACGTCACTGCTCGCGCCCGTGATAGCCAGGCCGGCCCCGACCACGAGGCGCCCATGCGTCGTGTCCCAATCGTAGCCGGCCGAGGCGGCTCCCGGCGGCTGGTCGGTCAGGTTCTGGAACGACCAGCCCGTCGACGGCGTCCACGTCCACGTATCGCTCAACGCGCCGTTGCCGGGGTTCTTGCCGCCGAAAAGGCGCAGCGTCCCGCCATCCCAGGCCATCTGCGCCCACTGGCGCGGCGGCGGCCAACTCTGGTCGCTGTTGCTCGGTGACAGGTTGGCCCAGGTCCCGCCGGTGGCGCTCGGGGTGAAGGCCCACAGGTCGTTGGTCAGGGTTGACGGATAGAGGTCGTTGGTCTGGCCGCCGAAGATCAAGAGGCGGCCGTTCGACGCGTCCCAGGCGGCGGCGGCGTGCGCGCGCGGGCTGGGTGCGCCCGGCGCGCCGTTTGGCGCAAGATTGGCCCAGGTGTTCGTGGCCGGCGCGTAGGCCCACACGTCATCCATGACGTGCGCGTAGGATCCCGCGCCGCTTATGCCGCCGAACACGAGCAGGAGATTCTGGCCAGGGTCCCACACCGAACTCGCGCCATAGCGCCCCGTTGGGATGACTGGCGTGGCCGGCGTGATCAGGGTCCAGGCGTTGGTGATGGCGCTGTAGGCGGAGAGGTCGTTGTAGGCGGCGGCAGTCTTGCTGTCCGTGCCGCCGAACACGTAGAGCTTGCGGTCGGTATTGTCCCACCCCGCCGCGTAGTCCTGGCGCGGGGATGGCGGCCCGACGTCGCACGGGCCAATCGGTGTGGGCGTGGCGGTTGGGACACTCGTCACTGTCGGCGACGGCGTGCTCGTGGCCGGCGTGACGCCAGCGGGTACGGTTGGTGTGAGTGACGAACCAATCGTGGGCGTGGGCGGCGCCGTCATCGTAGGGGTCGCTGTCGCGGCGGAAAGCGTCGCGGTGGCGGAGACGGGCGCCACCACGGCGGAGGGCGGCGGGCAAAGCGGGAGGGTACGTACGCCCTGCTGCCACTGCCAGCCCTGATCGAGTGTGCTTGGCGGGTAGGGTGTCGGCGCGACGGCGGTGGCGATAGGGATCGTGGTCGGCGTGATCGTGGCCGTCGGGGTCATGGTGGCTGTCGGCGCGGGCGTGTCGGTGGCCGTCGCCGTCGCGCTCGGCGTTATGGTCGGGGTTGGGGTCGCCGGTGGGGCCGCGCGTCCCGGCGTATAATCCGGTGGCGTCCATGGCCGCAGGACGTCGCTCCGTCCCGCCAGTTCGACGCGCACGCGCAGCGCCGCTGGCGTGACACGACCATCGAGCGCTACCGTGGCGTAGCCGAAGCCATGCCCATCGGTCGTGAGGCGTGCGGATGTCTCGTTGGCGCCGCCCACGACGACGAGGCGCGCATGGGCAAGCGGCGCGGCGTGCAGGGCCAGCACGACGCGGTCATAGGAACTCGGTGTGAGCGTCAGGGCCAGGTCGAAGCGAGGCGGCGCGGGCGCGCGCTGCTCACGCAGGCGTAGCGTCGCGCCGCGCGTCATCTTGATGAGCACGAGCGACGGATCGCGCGGGTCGAACAAGAGCGTCCGCATGGCGCCGGCGGCCGGCAGCCCCGCGCGCGGGAACGGCGCCCACGTCGCGCCCGCGTCACGACTGTGGTAGAGCGCGCGGTCCGTCAGGGCATAGACGAGCGACGGGTTGGCGGGATTGATGAACAGGCTTAGGGTGCGCGTGGCTGTGACACCCTGTACGGCCGACCATTGGGCGCCGGAGGTGGCGCTGCGGTAGAGCGCCGGCCCCATGGCCGACCCCACCACGTCGAAAAGCGTGGCGCCGTGCGCGGGATCGAGCGCGAAGGAGGCGTGCTCGACGCGTCCGCTCAGACCACGCATGGCCGCACGCCAGTGCAGGCCATTGTCGGCCGAGCGATAGAGGCCCGCTGGCGGTGATCCAGGACCAGGGGCGCCCGTGGCGCCGTCCGCCTCGGCATAGAGCACGGCGGGGTTCGTCGGATCGGCCACGATATCGAGCAGGTCATAGGTGCGCGGGGCGCTCTTGACTTGGCTCCAGCTCGCCGCCGGAGCGCCTCCGGTTTTCCCCGTCCGTGAGGTCGCGCCGGTCCGCGCCTGCGTTTGCGCTTGTGTGTAGGGCAAGCCTGACGCCAGGGCGGCCGTGCCCCGCAGGCCGCCGCGCCCATCGGGACGCAGCACAAACAGCCCTCCCGTAGCGGCGTCGCAGCCGAGGCCGCTGCTGTCGCGTGGTGGGCTGCCGGGCGCGCCGCGCGACGCGACGAGCAGGGAGTCGGGGAAGAGTCCTGCTACGCGCAGGTTTTCGACACCCTGATAGCGCGCGGGGTGACACGAGCGGTCGCGCAGGCGGGGATGCCCACCGGGGTCGAGCGCGAGCGCCCAGTGGCGGCCGCCGTCGGTCGAGCGTTGCACGTAGGCGCCGACGACACGGTAGTCGACGCGGTGGTTGGCGTAGTCCGCGGCGGCCATCAGCACGCGCGGCTGCGCCGCGTGCGGGCCGTTCCCGGCCACTGTCGCGGCGCCGCGTCCACCGGATGCGCCGAGCGCACGTTGCGCTGAACGGCTCTGGATCGGACCAATGACTATAAGAAGGAGAGCGATGAGCAGCAGGAGCGGTGTTCGACGTGGCGCAGGCAAAATGGACTACAGCCTTTCCCTCCGCACGAGCGGGCACAGTCGTGGCAGCACAAGGGGGAACGGCTGTAGCCTATCAAACATGCATGACGCGTGTCAACAGTGACCTTTATCGTCAGGGAGCGGGGTTAGGCAAAGGCCGCACGCCGCGCGTGGCGACGAGCGCCATGACCGCGGGAGGTTGCCCGCTGTTCGCCGCGGGCGGTGGCAAGAATGACAGCGTGGCCGTCTGCCCATCCGATGTTGTCTGGAGATACCCCGTCACATTGCTGAACGTAACCGTGGACCTGATGACTGTTGGCGCCGGGCATCCCGTATTGGCGGAGCACGGCCGGCCCATCTGTGGACCAAGGCGTGCGGTGACGACCGTGGCGCTGACCGTCACGTAGGTGGGGTCCTGCGGATGCGTCATGTCCTGTGCGAAGGAGCCGGTCGCGCTGATGACGCCGGTGACGGGGACGCCGCAGGGCGGGCCCGCGACGCAGGCGATCGATGTCCGGGCCGTCCCCGGCCGTTCGATGGCCGGCCCCAGCAGAGACCGCTGCACCGTGAATGCGCCGGAGGTGGACTGGCCGCAGCCGCTGTAGGCGCTGATGGTGAGCATTCCGGTCAATACCCAGGGGCCAATCGCGATGGCGGCGCGGGACGGCTGCCCTGCGATGGGCGACACGCCCGATCCGGTGCGCGGCTGCTCTGGCGTCACGCGTGGGCCGATGGAGCCGATATGGTACGTCCCCAACACGGCGCACGACATCCTCGACGGGACGCCGCGCGCTTGCGCTGTCGTACCGTGCGCCGCGCCGGCCAGTGCGCCGGAGACGATTACCATCCCGGCCACAACCAGTGTTCGAGCCATCTTCAGGGAAACGTTCATAGATATTCCTCCCTCGTTCTGGACGCTACCGTGTCACCAGTATAGACGGTCGGGCGTGTCATGAGTAACACGGCCCTCACCCCCACATGGCTCGTGCATCATCGGCGTCGTGGGCCTGCGCCTGCGGTCGCATGGCAGACGCCGCCGACTGCGGTCGGGCACAGTGCGGCGCGGTCTCCCCGCCCGCCTCGCTCTGACACCGCAGTGTCTGTGGTCTGCCATCGGGGTCCCCACCGCAGTGGGGAGGCAGTCGCAGGTTTCGATAATGCACGAGCCCTGGCTCACCCCCACGTTGAATTCAAAGATACGGGTCGAGCGCGGCGGCGCGGTGCGCGCCGTCGTTGACGGGGGTGCCGTGGCCGGGCAGCAGCAGGTCGATGGGCAGCGTCCCCACGCGCTTGATAGACGCGCGCTCCCGTTCTTTGCTCCAGGTTAAGATAGCCGGCGAGGGGCGTAGCTTGCGGCCGCCGAACAGGGCGTCGCCCGCGAAGAGCACGCTCTCATGTTGTAGACCAACGTGCCCCGGCGTGTGGCCCGGCAGATGCACGACCGTGAGCCCGTTCAGGTCGTCGCCGTCATGCAGCACGCGGTCGACGCGCGGGCGCGTCAGAGCGCGCCCCCACGTCAGTTCGATGGCGCGGCGCAGGGCCGGCCCTGGGAAGTGGCGCGTCCCGGTGATGTAGGGGACATCGGCCTCATGCGCGCAAATCTCGACATCGGCGACGAGGCTCAGGTGGTAGGCGTTGCCGATGTGGTCGACGTCGCAGTGCGTGAGCACGATGCGTTCCAGGCGCGCCGGGCGCACCCCTGCTTTCTCTATCGCGGCGAGCAGGCGCGGCAAGGCACCGGGCGGACAGGTATCGACGAGCGTGATGGGCGGCCCCATCACAAGGTAGGCGTTGCTCACGCGCGACGCGTCGAGGCTATGAATACCGGGCCACAGTTCCATGACGTACTCCTCCTTTTTTTGCATATACTTTTGTAACAAAGAGTACGTTGGCACTCTCCATGCCAAGTGTTTGTACCTTCCGGAACCACCGCCAGGCGCCATCGCCGCCCAAATGCGGGCAGCGTAACAGCGGCCAGGGGTGATGGCGTCGTCCCATCAGGCCTCGGTTTCGTCGTCCAGCGCGGCGGCGCTGGCCTCGTCCAGCGACAGGGCCTGCCCTGCCGCCCAGGCCGCCGCGAACGCCTCCTCGCCCAGCGCGGCGCGCGCGGCCGCCACGTCGGCCGCGTGGGCGACCCGGAAAGCGGGCCAGGGCGGGGCGCTGAGCGCCGCCCGCGCCGCCGCCGCGGCCCCCCACAGCCGCGTCGCGCGCGCCGCCGCGCCGCGCGCCCCGGCCACCCCGGCCAGCCCCTCCACCGCCGCCACCACCAGCCAACGCGGACCGCCCGCTCGAGAGAGCGCCAGGCTCTCCGCGCCCGCCGCGCCCGCCCCGTCCAGGTCGCCCCGCGCCCGCGCCACGATCCCGGCGCTCGCGAGTACCTCCGCGCGGCCCCATGGGTCCCCCACCTCCTCGAACAGGGCCAGGCCCTCCGCGCACAACGCCGCCGCCCGCGCCGCGTCGCCCTGTAGGTGGGCCGCCAGCGCCAGGTTGTTGAGGCAGTAGCCGATGCCCGCGCCCTCGTCCAAGGCGCGGAACAGGGCCAGGCTCTCCGCGCACAAGGCCGTCGCCCGCACGGCGTCGCCCCGATCGCGCGCCACGTCGCCCAGGCCGAGGGTCCACCACGCCACACCGCTCGTGTCGCCCGCCGCCCGACACAGGGGCACGCTCTCCGTGTAGAGGGCCGCCGCCCGCGCGTAGCCGCCGCGCTCCCGCGTCACCAGGGCCAGGTGCCCGAGCGCGTAGGCCAGGCCCGCGGCGTCCCCGCGCGCGCGGGAGAGCGCCACGCTCTCCTCCAGCAGCGCCGCCGCGCGCGCGTAGTCGCCCCCCTGGCGGCCCATGTCGCCGAAGCCGATCAGCGCGGCGACGACCCCGCGCGGGTCGTCGGCCGCCCGGCACAGGGCCAGGCCCTCCGCGTGGCGCGCCGTTGCCTCCGCCTCGTCCCCACGCGCGTGGGCGACGAGCCCCAGGTGGGCCAGCGCGCGGATGCGCCCCTCCAGGTCGCCCGCCGCCCGGCCCAGGGACAGGCTCTCTGGGTGCAGGGCGGCGGCCCGCGCGGGGTCACCCCACGCGCGGGCGGCGGCCCCCAGCGCGTCGAGCGCCGCGGCGAGGGCGCGTGGCTCACCCGCATCCCGCCGCAGCGCCACGAGTTCTTCGCCCAAGGCCAGCGCGCGCCCGAAGTCGCCGCGCAGCGTCGCCAGCCGGCCGGCGCCGTCCAGCGCCCGCGCGCGCACCGCGGCCGGGGCCGGCCTGCTGGCCCCAGCGTCCAGGGCGAGCAGGGCGTCCAGCCACGCCTGGCCCTCGGTCAGCTGCCCGCGCAGCGCCCAGTACGGCGTCAGCGCCGCGGCCAGCCGCAGCCCGAGCGCGTCCGCGTCCGCCCCCGCGCCGGCCCAGGCCAGCGCGGCGCGCAGGTTGCCCTGCTCCCGCTCTAGCCGCCCCAACCAGCCCCGCCATTCCGTCGCCGCCGGCCGCGCCTCCACCGCCCCCGCCGCGGCCGCCTCGGCCAGCGCGGTGTAGTGCGCGGCGTGGCGCCGCCGCCGCTCCGCCGCCTCGCCGCTCCCCTCCAGGAACTCCGTCGCGTACTCTCGGATCGTCTCCAGCATGCCGACGCGCGCCTCCTCGCCGGCTCCCTCCCCCTCCGCCCGCCGGAGCAGACTCTGCTCGACGAGGGCGGCCAGCCCGGCCAACACCCCTGCGCCCGCCGCGCCGCCGGAGCCGTCGTCGCACACGGCCACGGCCGCCTCGGGGGTGCAGCCGCCGACGAAGACGGCGAGCCGCCGGAAGAGCGCGCGCTCGGCGGGCGCGAGCAGGTCGTAGCTCCAGGCGAGGGTGTCGCGCAGGGTGCGCTGGCGCGCCGGCAGGTCGTGCGCCCCGCCCGTCAACAGCGGCAGCCGCCGTTCCAGCCGGGACAGCAAGGCGCGCGGGGTGAACAGGGTCAGCCGGGCGGCCGCCAGCTCCAGCGCCAGGGGCAGGCCATCCAACCGGCGACAGAGCGCCGCCACGTCCGCCGCGTTGCCGGCGTCCAGGGCGAAGTCGGGGCGCACTGCCTGGGCGCGCTGCACGAAGAGGGCCACCGCCGGCGCGCGCGCCACCGCGGCGGGGTCGGCGCCATCCTCCGGGGCAGGCAGGACCAGCGGCGCCACCGCGAACTCGCGCTCGCCGCGCACGCGCAGCGCGGCCCGGCTGGTCACCAGCGCCGTCACGCCGGGGCACGCCCCCAGCAGCGCGGCGAGCACCGGCCCCGCGGCGACAACCTGCTCGAAGTTGTCCAGCAGCAGGAGGCGCTCCCCGCCGCGCAGGGCCGTCCGCAGGCGCTCCTCGACGGGCTGCCCGACGACCTCGCGCAGGCCGAGCGCCCGCGCCACCGTGGGCAGCATCAGCGCGGGGTCGCGCAAGTCGGTGAGGCCCACCGTGACCACCCCGTCGGCGAAGGCGTCCCCGACGACGGCGGCGACCTGCTGGGCCAGGCGCGTCTTGCCGACCCCGCCCGGCCCCATGAGCGTGAGCAGGCGCACGTCCCCGCGCCCGAGCAGGCGCGCCACCTCTTCCTCCTCGCGCGCGCGCCCAATCAGCGGTGTCAAGGGCGCTGGCAGGGCGGACAGGGGGGCCGGCCAGGCGGTGGCGCGTCCGGCCGCCGCGGCGGCGGCGGCCAGCTCCGACGCGGCCTCGTCCTCGGTTGCGGCGCGTGCGGCGTGCAGCGCATCCCGCTCCGTCGCGTCCAGGTCGAGGGCGTCAGCCAGCGCGTCGAGCGTGTGCCGGTAGGGCCGCGTGCGCCCCCGCTCGATGTTGGCGATCGTGGCCACGCTCAACCCAACGTTGGCCCGCGCGGACAACTCCTCCTGCGTCAGGCCCCGGCGTCGCCGGTAGCCCCGCAGCAACGCGCCCAGGGCGCGCGTGTCCCCTTGCCCGGCCCGCGTCTCAGGCTGCATCGACCGCCCCCCTTGCCATGTCATCCGTACCACCATCATAGCACGCCGTCGCGCCCCCGCGACAGCCCTTAATCTCCGTCCCTGGGCCAATTTTAAGGGTAACTTTACGGACTTTACCTGGTGCGCGGGCCGCGTCGGCCCGACACTGTAGCACAGGGCCAGCCGCTGCGGCCTCACACAAGAGGATCAGGGCCGCGCGGCCCGCACAGAGACGACGACCCGCGCTGCGGGCGTCCACAGAAGAGGAGAGGGGCGAGACACCGATGGAGCACACCACACCGACGGAGCACACCACACCAGGAGAAGGAAACCGCGCCATGATAAGAGTCAACAGGAGAGGGCACACGATGGAAGCACGTATGATGCAGAGGATGACAGAGCGCGGGCCGGGCCGCCGGGGCGGCGGGTGGGCGCGCCTGTTCCTGCCGCCCCTGTGCGCGCTGGCGCTGCTCGCGCCGGGCACGCTGCACGCGGGCAGCGCCCGCGCGGCCGCCACACCCACCCTCATCGTGGGCGGCCTAAACAGCCCCCAGGGCGTGGCGGTGGACGGTGGCGGCAACGTCTACATCGCCGATACAGGCAACAACCAGGTCCTCAAGGAGACGCCGACCGGCGCCGGCTATGCGCCGAGCGTCGTCGACTCCGGATTCGCCGCGGCCCCCACGGAGGTGGCGGTGGACGCCCAGGGGACCGTCTACCTCGCGACGGGCGACGGCGGCAACGGCGTGGTCACGGAGAGCCCGAGCGGCGGCGGCTACCAACGGGCCGTGATCATCCCCAGCCCGAGCGATCCGTTCGGGCTGGCGGTGGACGGGAGCGGCGCCGTGTACATCACAACGGTGCAGCCGGGGCAGATCCTCAAGGAGACGCCCGGCAGCGGCGGCTATGCCCAGAGCACGGTGGCCAGCGGGCTCGCGTGGCCGCAAGGGGTGGCGGTGGACGGCGCGGGCGCCGTGTACGTGGCGGACAGCAGCGCCAACGCGGTGCTCAAGGAGACACCGGGCGGCGGGGGGTATACGCAGAGCACCGTCGCGCAGGGCGTGAGCGATCCGCTCGGGGTGGCGGTGGACGGGAGCGGCGCCGTCTATGTCACCGACGAGTACGGCGGCCGGGCGATCGAGGAGACACCGAGCGGCGGCGGGTTCGCCCAGGGCGCCATCGCCGGCGGCCTGGGGATACCGTGGGGCGTCGCCGCGGACGGCCACGGCGCCGTGTACGTCGCCGATAGCGGCCAGGGGGTCGTGACCAAGGAGACGCCGACCGGGGCGGGCGCGGGCTACACCCGGAGCGTCGTGGTCAGCGGGTTGCTGTATGCCAAGGGCGTGGCGGTGGACGGCGGCGCCGTCTACATCGCCGAAAGCAACCGCCAACAAGTGGTCAAGGTGACGCCGACCGGGGCGGGCTACACCCAGAGCGTCGTGGCCAGCGGGCTGGATGGTCCCACGGGCGTGGCGGTGGATACGAGGGGCGTCGTCTACGTCACCAACCAGGGAGATAGCACGGCGGCCATCTTCACGCCGACCGGCGGCGGCGGCTATACCCAGAGCAGCCTCGGCAGCGGGCTCAACTCGGCGGACGGCGTGGCGGTGGACGGCGGCGGCAACGTCTTCATCGCCGACACCCAAAATCAGCGGGTGGTCGAGGAGACGCCGGGCGGCGGCGGCTATACCCAGAGCACCGTCGTCGGGATCAGCAGCCCGAACGGCGTCGCGGTCGACGGCAACGGCGCCCTCTACATCGCGGCCGGCGCGGGCGTGTATGAACTCGCGGGCGCGGCCACGCCGCCCCCTCCGCGCATCATCAACGACACCGACGGCGGCATCGTCTACAGCGGCAACGGCGGCGACGGGGCCACCGGCGGGTGGTGGCACTCCACCGGGCGGGGCAAGGGCGACTACCAGGACGACGTGCATGCGACGCCGCACAACGGCGACGCGTTCTCCTATACGTTCGCCGGTACCGGCATCCGGTTCATCACCGAGCGGAACGCCGACGAGGGCAAAGACGACGTCTACATCGACGGCGTGGGGCAGGCGACGGTCGACACCTCCAGCGCGGCCGCGCGCACGTCCCAGCAGGTCGTCTACAGCATCTCCGGGCTGGCGCCGGGGGCGCACACGCTCAAGGTGGTCAAACGCAGCGGGACCTGGATGCTCCTCGATGCCCTGACGGTGCTGACCAACGGCAGCGTCGCCAATGACACCGCCCCGGGCATCGCCTACAGCGGGGGCGGCTGGTCCCACTCCACCGGCCGGGGCCTGGGCGACTACCTCGACGACGTGCACGCGACCTCGCACGCCAATGACTCCTTCTCCTACACGTTCACCGGCACGGGCATCACCTACCTGGGGGAGAAGAGCGCCGACGAAGGGACCGTCCAAATCGAGATCGATGGCAAGAACATGGGCACGGTCAATTGCCATGTCAGCGCCCACAACGTGCCGCAGCAGGTCATCTACAGCGTCGGCGGCCTGCCCGCGGGCACGCACACGCTCAAGGTGGTCAACCTGACGCAGAACTACTGGCTGGTCCTCGACGCGCTCACGGTCCAGTAGCCGGGAGCGCCATCGTCCGCGACCGGCCCGGACGGCGGACGGCCCCAGGATGGGTGTCCCGGGGCCGTCTGCGTTGGCGTCCGCACGCGCGGGCGCCCGCGCGTGCGGACGGAGCGGCCGGAGCCGGCCGCCGCGCGCTTGGGGCAAGATTGAGGGTAACTTTACGGACTTTACCTGGTGCGCGGGCTGCTGCTGGCCCATACTAGTCCTTGTACGGCAGTCGGACACACGGCCGGGGCCGCGACGGCAGAGACCAGAGGACACAGACAGTAGGAAGAAGGAGCAACGACTATGGAACGGTACAACGGACAGGCGCACGACGACACAGCCCCCCGGACCCCGCCGAGACGACGAGCGCGCGGACGCGCGCGGCGCCGCTGGGGGCGGGGAGCGCTGCTCCTCGCGACGGGGCTGGCGCTCAGCGGGGGCGCGGGGGGCCTCGGCGGGCGGGGCGTGGCCCGCGCGGACGGCCCGTGTGTGACGAGCGGGGCGACCACGACTTGCACCTACGCCACGCCGGGCAGCTACACCGTGAGCATCCCGGCGGGGACGACGAACGGCACGGTCGACCTCTACGGGGCGCCGGGCGGGTCGCTATCCGTGGGGGCGCATGTCCACGCGGCCCTGCTGGCGACGCCGGGCACGACCCTCCAGGTGGTGGTGGGCGGACCCGGCGGCTACTACAGCGGCGGCGGGCTGTCCGGCGGCGGCTACAACGGCGGCGGCGCCGGTCGGAGCGGCGCGTTCTCGACGTCCTTTGGCGGCGGCGGGGCGACGGACGTGCGCGCCGGGGCCTGCGCGGCCGCCCCGCCCGCCACCTGCGGCCTGAGCGACCGTGCGCTCGTGGCGGGCGGGGGCGGCGGGGCCGGCGGGGCCGGCCTCGGGGCTGAGGCCCCCACCGCAGGCGGGGCCGGCGGGGCCAGCGGGGCCGCTGGCGGCAGTGGGGCCGACAGCGAGGCCGGCGGCGGCGGCGGCGGCGGTCAGGCGGGGGGCCAGGCCGCCGGAGGCGCCGGCGGGGCCGCCGGGGCCGGGGCTCTCAGTGGGACGCCCGGTCAGGATGGCTCAGCCGGTCAGGGTGGACAGGGCGCCACCAGCAACGATGACTACGCGGCCGGCGGCGGCGGCGGCGGTGGCGGCTATTACGGTGGCGGCGGCGGCGGGGCCGGCGGCGGGGCCAGCGGCGACAACGGCAGCGGGGACGGCGGCGGCGGCGGCGGCGGCGGCGCCGGGTCGAGCTACGTGGACCCGACCGTCTTCGACGCGGCGACGGCAACCACGAGCGCGGGCGGCCCGTACACCTACGGCCGGGCGGTGATCGCTTACACCTCCGTCCCGCCCGCGCCGCGGGTCACCGGCCAGGCGATCAACGCGACCGAGGGCGCGCCCGTCAGCGGCGTGGTCGCCACCTTCACGGGCGTCGACCCGACCGGCTCCTACAGCGCCACCATCACCTGGGGCGACGGCACGACCGCGGCGGGCACGGTGACGGCGACCGGCCCCGGCGCGTACAGCGTGAGCGGGAGCCACACCTACGCCGAGGAGGGCGCCGAGACGGCCACGGTCCAGGTGACGGACCAGACCAATCAGACCAGCGGCAGCGCCACGGACTCGGCGACAGTGGCCGACGCGGCGCTGACCGTCACCCGGAGCGCGGCGGGGGCGCTGCCCAACCGCTACGCCGCGATCGGGGCCACCTTCACCGACGCGGACCCGCAGGGGACCGTGGCCGACTACAGCGCCGCGATCAGCTGGGGCGACGGCACGACCTCGGCGGGGAGCGTGGCCAAGAACCCCTACGCGGCGGGCTTCGCCGTCGGTGGCGTGCATCGCTACGCGCGGGGGGGACGTACACCGTGACCCTGACCATCCGCGACAGCGGCGGCAGCAGCGCGACGGTGACCAAGACCGTCAGCACCAGCTAGGGCGACGACGCGGGGGCCGCGGGCGTGACGCCCCCCCAACGCGACGCGGCCGGGATGGCCTGACGAGCCATCCCGGCCGCGCCGACGCTCAGCTTCGCGGCGCGGCCCACCCGCACGCTCGGCGCGACGATCACCCTGGTCGGCGTGGGGACCTGCGCTGTGACGGCCAACCAGGCCGGGACCGGCAACTACAGCGCGGCCTCCCCGGTGACGCAGAGCTTCGCGGTGACGCAGAGCTTCGCGGTGAGCTACCCGCCGCTCACCCTGACCCTGGGCGTGACGAGCAGCCCGTCCGGCCCGGTCACGACTGGCTCGGTGGTCACGGTGACGGGGACGCTCGCCAACCACAGCACGGCCGCCGCGACCGTCACGCTCAAGGCGACGTTCAGCTACGTCAGCCCGAGCGGCCACACCTACACCATCAGCGGGTCCAGCCGCTCCTTCAGGCTCGCGGCGGGCCAGACGCTCGGCCAGCCGTTCAGCTTCACCATCAGCCGCTACGTCCCGCGCGGGGCGTACACGCTCGCGCTGACGGCGACGGACACCGCCGGCGACACGGCCAGCGGCTCCGCCGCGCTGACCGTCAGCTAGCGGACACGGCCGCCCCGGCGGCCAGACGACGCGCGGCCCCCGGCATCGCGCTGATGCCGGGGGCCGCTCTGTCTAATGGTCGGATGCGATGGCCCCTGGACGACCGGCGCCGCGCCGGGGCTGAGGTCACGCGCCCCGTCGTGATGAGTCTAGCCGTGGCTAGGCGTGAGGCGCTGTGACGCCGCGGGAGAGGCGGAGAGCGCCGGAGAGGCCGCTCCCCCCGACGCTACGTCCCTCAGAGGGCCGTGTCGCGGCCCTCTCGCGCCTGTGGCTAGCGGTCCGGCACGGCGACCGAGACAACCACTGGACGGGCGCCTGTGGCGGTCGCGGGGCGCATTAGTCCCGGTTGCTCAGGCGCCCGATAGACTCAGCGGCCCGCGCCGGTCATCCGGCGCCGCGCCCCGACCCGGCCGGCGGGCGCTCCGCCGCCAGCGCGGCGGCGACGGCCTGTTCCAGCGACAGGGCCCGCCCCTCGGCCCAGGCCGCCGCGAACGCGGCCTCGCCCAACGCCCGCCGCACGGCGGCGACCGTGGCCTCGTAGTGCGGCCAGACGTCGGAGCGTTGGGACGCGCCGATGGCGTCGCGCAGCCGCGCCGCCGCCCCCAGCAGGCGCGCGGCCCGCTCCGGCTGCCCCCAGGCATGCGCGATGGCCCCCATCTCCTCCAGGGTGGTTGCCAGGCCTTCCCTATCTCGCGCCTCCCGTTTGAGCACCAGGCTCTCACGAAAAAGCATCGCCGCGCCCGCGAGGTCGCCCTGCATGAGCGCCACGACACCCAGGTTGCCGAGCGAGATGGCGATGCCGCCTTGGTGCCCCGTCGCCCGTTTGAGCGCCAGGCTCTCCTCGTACAGCGCCGTCGCGCGCGCGTACTGGCCTTGCGCCTGGGCGATGAGCCCCAGGTTGTTGAGCGCGCCCGCGATCCCGGCTGTGTTCCCCACCGCGCGCTGCACGGCCACGCTCTCCTCGAAGAGCGCGGTCGCGCGCGCGTAGGCGCGCTGCCGTTGCGCCATGATGCCCATGCTGTTGAGCGTCCCGGCCACGCCTTTGTGGTCGCCCAACGCCCGGCTCAGGGCAAGGCTCTCGTCGAACCAGGCCGCCGCGCGCCCCTCGTCGCCTTGCTCGCGGGCCAGGATAGCCGCCCCCTTGAGCGCCTTCGCGCGCGTCGCCGCCCCCGACGGCCCGCCCGGCGACGCGCCGCCCCCGGCGCCGTCGTCCGTGTCGCGTCCGTCGCCGGCCCCCTGGGCGAGCATGACCTCCAGCCACCGCCGTCCCTCGCTCAGATAGCCGTGGACGAGCCAGAACCACCAGAGCGCGGCGGCCAGGCGCAATCCCACCGCGCCCCACTCCCGCGCGATCGTTGGGGTCGTCGCCCCCATGTCCTCCTGTGCCAGCGCCAGCGCCGCCCGCAGGTTGTCGTGCTCCGCCTCCAGGCGCGCCAACCACACGCGTTGCTCCGGGCCCACCAACTCCGGTTCGGCCGTTTCGGCCAGCGCGAGGTAGTGCCGCGCGAACCGCAGGCGCGCCGCTACGGCCTCGTCGCCCCGCTCCAGGCGCTCCAAGGCATACTCGCGCACTGTCTCCAGCATGGACAAACGCGGTTCCCCCGTGTCCTCGTCCTCTATCCGCTATCCGCGTCAGCAAGCTCTTGTTTATGAGCGAGGCCACACAGTCCAGCGCGTCGAGCGTCCCATCGGGGTCGCAGACCGCCGCGACGTCCTCCAGCGTGGCGCCACCCACGAACACTCCCAGCCGCGCGAACAGGGCCTGCTCGCCGGCGCCCAGCAGGTCGTAGCTCCAGGCCAGGGCGGCGCGCAGCGTGCGCTGGCGCTCCGGCAGGTCGCGTGCCCCGCCCACCAGTTCGGGGAGACAGCGCCCCAGGCGCGCCAGCAGCGCCTGGGGCGCGAAGATCCGCACATGCGCCGCCGCCAGCTCGATGGCCAGCGGCAGCCCGTCCAGCCGGGCGCAGATCGCCGCCACGTCGGCCGCGTTCCCAGCGGTGAGGGCGAAAGAGGGGCGCACCGCTTGCGCGCACTGCACGAAGAGGGCGACCGCCGGGAAGCGCGCGACCGCAGCCGGGTCGGCGCCGTCCGCCGGGGTGGGCAGGGCCAGCGGCGGCACGGGGAAGGTGTGCTCGCCGCGCACGCGCAGCGCGGCCCGGCTGGTCACCAGCGCCACGACGCCGGGGCACGCGCCCAGCAGCGCGGCTAGCGCCGGCCCCGCCCCTGCCACCTGCTCCATGTTGTCCAGCAGCAGCAGCAGGTCCTTGTCGCGCAAGTGGGCGTGGAGCCGCTCCTCGACGGGCTGCCCAGCGGCCTCGCGCAGGCCCAGCGCGCGGGCGATGGTGGGCAGCGCCAAGGCGGGGTCGCGCAGGGCCGCGAGGCTCACCGTGACCACACCGTCGGCGAAAGCGCTTTCCAGGCCAGCGACGACCTGCTGGGCCAGGCGCGTTTTGCCGACCCCGCCCGGCCCCGTCAGCGTCAGCAGGCGCACATCGGGTTGGCGCAGCAGATGCGCCACCGCCGCTTCCTCACGCTCCCGTCCCAGCAACGGCGTCAGCGGCGCCGGGAGCGCGTCCATGAATTCTCCCGGCGCCCTATCCGCCGTGTCACCGACCGCACCCAGGCCCGTATCTCTAACGGGGTCTACGGCGGCGGGTTGGCGGCGCCAGGCCGCCAGGACCGCGGCGCGCTCGGCCTCATCGGCGTGCAGAGCGTCCAGCAGGGTGTCTACGGTCTGGCGGTAAGGGCGCGCGCGCCCCCGCTCGACGTTGCGGATCGTTTCGACGCTGAGTGTGGCGCGACCGGCCACATCTTCGCGCGTCAGGCCACGCCGTTCGCGCGCCCGCCGCGCCAAGGCTCCCACGGTGATTGGTTCCGCCTGCCCCATCGTCACGTTTCGCCCCGTCCAGCCTCACCAACGGAGTCGCCCGCCGCCATCTCCTCCGCTAGCCCAGCATACCACGCTCCGGCCCGCTGTTCCAATCCGGCGAGCGCCACCCGTGACCCAGGGCTCGTGAATTATCCACGGGCCCAAGACGCCCGGCGCGGCGTAGGGGCGTATGGCATACGCCCTTGGCCTCGAACGCACGGGCGTATGCCATACGCCCCTACGATAAATCGTTAGCGCGCAGAAGTTCTGGGGTCAGGCGGCAAGGAGGGACGGGAACGTGCACTGGTGCCAATAGCGGTCCCAGTCGCCGTTGAGGCGCAGGGTGCGTAGGCGCATCAGGGCCACACTGGTCT
>JAABUL010002198.1_pt1 | contig 33252 bp, 32 predicted proteins | sample 5559151 | NCBI WGS metagenome assembly JAABUL01 (sample SAMN10711876, study PRJNA513368) | rock metagenome | isolation source: Antarctica rocks | place: Antarctica: Victoria Land, Pudding Butte sud | reverse complement strand
CCGAGAGAGACGGAAGGAAGAGCAGTGTCCTCGAAGTTGACAACGATGTGTCAAATGGTCCGTGTGTCGAACGATGAGAGGCCGAGGTTGCCCTTCCTTGATTTTTCTCAAACTTTAATATCAATTCTACCCCTGTCAGTAGTAGAACTGGGAATAATTTCACTAATGGCGAGCTCCTTGCGCACCAGACATTAATAATAATTCGCTCCCAGGTCAAAGAGTCCACAGCAACATCACGCTGTCATTGGTGTGTCGACAAGTGTTAAAAGCCAGTGGTGAGTCGCACGTAGGATCCTGCTACGTTTGCGTCTCAGGCAGCTTTTAGCGGAAGGTAGATGTGTGAAAATAGGTATGGTCACTTTTGGTCCACAAACCTTCTCAGCAATACTCTTTTAGCCACAGCCCTTCTCCACAAGGTGCCTCTAGTCTACAATCCTTCTCATGTTCTTGCCGTGGTGTCGCAAGTCCAGTGCAATAGGAATTCCCTCTTGCATTCTGCAGGTAGAGTGCTGACACGCCGAAGCCAAAGCCAAGAGCCACATCACGCTCCGTCGCTGTAAAGTCATTCCTCCATCTCGTCACCTTCCGGCACGACGGACAAATGAGCCTCCATCTTCGATGATAGCTTCGTTGCCGAAGAAGTCCTCTTGACAAAGGAAGGCCAGAATCACCGCAAGCTTCTGCAGGCTGTTGAGGACATTCGTTCGTATGGACGACTGCAACCTCCTCGTGCCGCCGAACAGTGGCCCTTGCCGTTGCACTTGGCATTTCCCAAGAAGATCGCAAATCACTGGACATCTGTCTTCACCACTACGGCCAAATCCAGAGCAAAAGAGTCGAGACCGGATCCTGGCTCACGGTGGATTGTCCAGGTGCAAAACAATGAGCTAAAAAAGCTTTGGACTTCGTACACTTTCTCCACACTTCCCAGTAATAGTAGTCACAGCTTTTTCATTGAGCTGGCGCCCGAGTCAGAGTTGTCTAGAAAAGAGGCGCAGAGCGTTGCGAACGAGATTCGATACCTTCTCGAACATGTTCCCAGACCTCCGGAGGCCGGTTTTGCGGCAAGAACCTACCGTCGACATGTCAGCAGCTACAGAGAGACCATTGTCGAAGCCGCTTTGGCGAGCCGTACCAGTGGCCTTGACTGGTTCCGACGACACCTGCTCAGGGATTTGCACCCGACTTTTCGGGATTCGGAGATACCGCTCAGGGCACACCATTATGTTCAGACTGCTGCAGGCTCTCTTGATGTAAAGGACACGTCTTGTCAGGATGTCTCATTCAAGGACCTTGCGAATGCAACAACCGGGCTTGAGGGAGACGCGAGCCTTCTTCCTGGCGCCGATGAGGACGAGCGGAGGGCGCAGGGCGCGTATTGGATGCTGATGCGCGCACTTACCAACCGCGTGATGTCTCAACAGGCTTGCATTGATTACACCAGCAGCCTCCTTGAGATGATGGGCGTGTATTCAACTTCAGGAACCAGCAACATCTCTACCAAAACTAGGCCGCTCTATACGATTGACACAGCCTCCTCGGACACTACCTGCTACCTTCAACCTTCGAGTTCAGTCCTGGAAGAGCTTGGATGCGACAGTCTGCCAAACATCGAGCTGCCAAAAACGTCTGACGCACTTCACAATGTCACTGACGCCATTGAGTCTACCTTCCTCGAGACCGGAGATACGAAGATAGCTTGGGATGCTGGAACCCGACGAGCGAATTTTGAGACTGAGCGCTTGATGGATCCATCGGCGGAGGTCGTGCATCGTTGCTACCATACCACAGACGAGGCGAAATCTGCTGTTCATGTCTGTCGTGGCATATGCCGTCTGCCCACGCTCTGTGATCAATTCGCCGATACTGGTGAGTGCGCTCGGGAGACGTGCAGGATACTCAGTGGGAAGCCCATTGCGATGATGGAAAGCGCGGTGAACAGCACCCGTAGCTCTACTTCAGATCCACATTAGACTGTTCACGACTTTTCACAGCAGCAACAGCAGCATCCTCAGTCGGATGATGAGAAGCTCACGACGATCACGAAGCCCAGGAAGTTCAAGCGTAAGCCTAAGCGTCCGCGTCCAGTGCGCACCAGAGAGCTCACTTCCATTGAGGCTTTGCTCGATAAACGCGTCTGGGCTCTTCTCGCGTTCGACAACAAGGGTGAGCCCCATTCGGTCGACCAACTCCATACTGAATGCAGCGCCATAGTGGAACAGCTTACTCCCCTCGTCAGCTTGAGGAACATTGGAAGTCGGGAGATTATGATGTACCAAGATGTTTTCGCCATTTCGTCACTGTGGAACGCGGGGTGTTGCATGACGTGACTCAAGTCGGCGACGAAGCGGAAACTACGTCCTCGAAGGTATCAGGGCCGTTCCGTATGAACATTGTCAAGATTTTCCCCTTCGTCGTAAGGGAGGGCGACCTGTGGCGTCATGCAGAAGGCAACTCGTTACTGAGCAGCGGTGAGTGTGTGAGCAGGATGTCCCAAAGGTACCTAGCTAACAAGTATCACAGCTTATCTCAACAGGGCACAAAGAACCTTTCCGCCGATTGTTCTGAGATTGCTTTCGGCAATCGCGAAAGGCGAGCTATCACAACACGTAGCAGGACCGCTTTTCGATCATCTACACCTGATAGAGGGCAATTGCCTCACGAAAATAAAGCCACGAGTCGTAAGCCCGTGGTCGAGCAGGAGTACAACGAGCTCCAACAGCAATGGAACACTGCCGACTTCAACACATTGACCAGCTCCAAAGCTCCTCCGACGTTCGGAGTTGGACATCACATGTTTCCGCTCGCGGGGGGCGGTGAACACCACAGCTGAGCATGCTAAACCTGCATGGCTCAACCACGAGACTGCCTTTTGATCTGGTATCTGTTAAGAGGCACCTTACTGAACTGGAAGCAATGTTCGGCGAACAGATAAGAAGGATCACCGATGTTCCATATCCATTCGGCGGTAGTGTTGTGCCGCCACTGTGGAGTTGGAAGGCCCTGCAGGCTATATTTGTGGGAAAGCTTAAGACCATGACCAGATGGTGCAACAAGAAGTTCCTAACCGAGACGAGTGTACGTAATCACCTAATAGGTACATGCTGATCATGCTAACCAACGTTTGACAGACCAAAAGGCTCATGGTCCTGTTCTTCCGCCAATGCTTGGATCCAAGGTGGAAGGGAGATCTTTTAGGCATCCCCCTAGTCCCATCCCGACGGTCGATGGGATCCATCTCCGCGGGAAACATTCGACACGGCTTTCGCATGGTCGATGGATATACTGAGGGTGTTGATATTGCATCTCTTTCGACCGACGCTTTTGACTTCACGGCCTGTAATATCCAGTTCGAATCGTGGACCACGAACAGCTTTAGGGGTCCTCGAGAATGGGAGCCTTTTGTGGACGACATGCTCGAAGACCTGAAGCGACTACCAGTGTCCAATCCACCGTTCTGGGTGGATGTGCCACTGCACCTGACTCCTCCTCCCGACACATTCGCCATCATCGAGGACTGCAAGACATGCCTGGCCAAAAAGAGAGCATGCTCGCGGACGTGGCCATGTGTACAGTGCACGTCACAGGGTACTAAGTGCAATCCTGGTGTGGTCGACTACCCGAAGTTGTACAAGACAACGAAACCAAGAGATCGCACGAAGGACAAAGCCCAAGAAGACCAAGGAGCCAAAGGAGCCAAAGAAGTCCAAGAAGTCCAAAAAGTCCAAGCAGCGAAAAGAGCCAAAAGAGCTAAGCAAGTCTTTGTCTGGCGAGCTGAACGGCCGGTCCGGCGATTCAGCAGAAGATCGATCTGGTCCTCCACCATTCAAGAACCTACGCAATATGGGAGGCACGTGCTACTTGTCGAGCGCTGGGCAGATCATGGCTCGGGTGCCATGCCTCCGAGGGATGTTCGACGATCCTGCAAGCCTCCCAACCATCGGATTTACTGGCCGCGCGGCGAATACCTGGGATCTTGAGAGAGATGATGGCGGTCTTAAGCACTCTGCATTGGTCTCTACGTTATTTTCGCTGGTGCTTGAGTCTGACGGAGCTGGAGATCGACTACCTTGGGCTAGTACTAACAGCCTACTCGAAGGCGTTCGTCAGCTTCGTCCGCAGTACGGCAACCGGGAGAATGATGCTGGCGACGTCTTTCTATTTCTACTTGGAGTTCTCAACATCACCGGAGACAAGTCAAAGCCGCTGGTATTGGGTGAGACGACATTAGCACGGTTGGCCGCCGATCAGGAGAACAGGATCAAGCAAGGTTTGCTACTCAAGCCGTTGGAGGAAGAGGTCGAGGAGCAACTTTGCGGGTTCTTGGAGACTGGCAATGATTCCACCATCACCGACCTCTTCGGTATCCAGGTTGTTCGAGAGAGCGTATGCCGTGTGGATGATTGTATATCGCCGTTCTCCAGGAGCTGGGAAGTCTCACTCTGTCTGCTGCTGTCCTGGCCGCGCGATGAAAACAGGAAGATCATTAAGCAGGTATGCGGCGTGCCGGAGCTTCTGCGACAATGGCAAACAGAGCTTTTCGCCGGCCTAGGTTCGAATGACGACGATGCTCTAGGCCTGCAAGGTCGTGAGTGCGGAGCAGACTTGGACCATCCTCGCAGACGTTTGGCCGAACGCAAGATCACTCGCACGCCAAAGGTGCTCGCCATGCGTGTAGAGCGTGCAATGGGAGAGATTGGCGAGATCAAAGGTGATCTGCTGGACCGTGAGGACGTCATCAAGAACCCATTGCATCTCGAGGAGTATTTGGATTTGCACCAATTCTGCGCTTTTCAGCTCCCTTCAGAGCAAGCATACGGTGACAGCGGGATTCACCGAAAGCTCCTTACCATGTACCGCATTGCTGCCGTTATCCAGTGGCAAGGCCGACACTACAAGACATTCGCGAGAGTGCCTGACTAGACGGGCAAGCTGCGCTTTGCGATCTTCGACGACACGAAGCCAAAGCCAGAATGGTACGATAACTTCTTGTCGGAGCAGAACGAGATTACGGACAACGGAGGCATCAGCTTCATCATCGTGTATGAGCAGCTCGACCAAGCTCAGGAGAAGCTGTTCCGCGCGACTGGCTCCGCGGATGTTAGCCCTCCACCTGCCGACGCCGACACCGAAATGCGAGGGGACGAAGACGTTGAAGAAGACGAAGATGTCGATGAAGATGAGGATGATGAAGAAGACGAGGACGAGGACGAGAGGGACTACGAAGATGATGAAGATGTTGACGGGTACTTCGACGTCGAGCCGGATCAAGACGTACTGCTGGGTGCAGCCATAGAAGACCCAATCGTTCTCGGCGATGAGGAGTCTGAGAGCAGCTCTGGCGACGAGATGGAAAAACGGGGAGGCAGCAGCCCAGCAGACGATAAGTTCGAAGATTTCAGACGCAACGGCTCAGCAGACGATGATCCAGATGCCGAAGCTCTTCGACAACAGTACTATGAGAGTGTCGTACGAGCTTCGGAGCTTCTCTCCAAGGTCGCTGAGCGATCGCTGGAAGATCGTGAGGCTCTTCAAATTCTGTTCCGCGATTACGAGGCGCTCCAAAAGCCAGGCAACTCTGAGGCAGCCTACAATCGCTTGGCGATCGATCTACTCAACGGATTTGGTCAGGAGGGTCTTGAGAATTTTGAACAGCTCGTATCTCCGATTGCTGAGGAAAAGGCCAGACTTGCTCTTGAGAAGAAGGACCACTCTGCCCGTGAGCGACAACTCAGACGTCAGGAGCAGGCCATCCAACAGCAAGCAGCGGCTTCGAGAGTTGATCAACGGAGACGTGAGGAGGAGCTCGACCGCAGAGAGCAGGATATGAAAGCTAAGCACGAGCAGCAAGTGAAGGAGCTCAAGGCCCTTCGCGCAGCAAATGCTCTTGCACAGTCAACCTCTCCTACAGGAATATTGGGTCTTGCGCAGTCGACCACAGGACGCACCCAGCCGGGCACGGTGAAGCCGCAGAACGACCCGACTATGGCTATCGAGAACATGTCAAGCGAAATCTCGAAAGCCATGGTGGACATGTCAAGCACGATGTCGAAAGCTATGTCGGACATGTCGAGCAATGTGGCGCGCAACATGGCAGAGATGTCGGGAAATGTGTCGCGCGATATGTCGGGCATGTCAAGAAACATTGTGCTCATGTCGGATGCAACGAACGAACTCACATCTGCGGTCCAAGGCGCTGTCGGAGGCTCGACTATGCCTAAGAAGACGACTATGCCTAAGAAGACGACTATACCCAAGGTCGTGATTACTGATGGCCCCTTCGCATCAAAGCCATCCGCGAATCGATTCGGCCACGGCACCGCGGCGCAGAAGAAGAACACGTCTGGGTTACTGCACCCAATGTCCCGCTCCGAGACGGATGTGACAGCGTCTGGTGGTACTATTCGCCGTAAGCTGAAGAGGTCGTGGCAAGGTGCTGAGAACTCACCGCCGGAAGCATGGGTAAACAAGATAGTGCGCAAGGCGAAGTCGGCTGGGACTTTCCACTCACCAGGCATCCTGACACCTAGCAGGGAAGCGGCGGGTAGAGGACCAACACCGGAGGCACAGATCTTACGCCCGGACACGTCGCAATCGCCAAGCGCACCTAGCAAGCCGACTCCGCAGCGTGATCAGCTCACACCAGCAGACGATGCGCGCAACAAGTCGCCGTCGCCAGGGAGACGGCTTAGGCCAGGCGTATTGTTTACGCCAGGGAAGGATCGCCGACACCTAGGAGATTTGTCGAAGAGTACACCAACGAAGTTGCGCAAGCCGAGCAGTAGGGCTTTCGAGGAGGTGGAGTACGATGGCGAGGAGGAGGAGGACCAGGGTGGAAGCTCCCAAGATGATGAGTCCTTGTAAGGAGGAGGGCTGAGACTGGGAGTGCAATGGCTTATGATGTGTGGTATTTACAATTTGTAATGAGGTGCGCTTAGGTAGTCAACTGGCCTGTTCGACGACCATTTTACTACATTTGCACTCTCATTGCGGCCACTTGACCCGCTGACTGCTAAAAAAGCAAAATTCTGGGGTAGAACTAGATGGGCCGCGACTGGACCCTTGGCATTTTCAACGTCATCTCGTCAAGTCTGCCACCGTATGTGTCCAAACCACATTTTTTCCATGGTGTATGCATGCCATCTTGCCCATCGGACTTCCACGAAGCCCATGAATGGAAGTGTTGATGCCAGTCGTTTCGACGTCACTACTTCAAGGGATGTGATGCCACCCAGCTTCCACCGAGCCTGCAACGACTATGCCACCGCTTCCTCCACGTTCTCTTAGTACTCTGCGCGTTGCTACGACCAGAAGAGATGGACGTCGATGCAGGCTTGCCAAAACAGCGATGCGTCGGGAGGCTCGATTGTCGGTCACAGATTAGCAGCTCCATTGTGGAGTTTATCCGAATCACTCCATGGCTTGAGCGCACTCCTCTCGCAAAAGTAAGAAGAGGTGTTTAGTCGCGGATGGACCAGTACCGTCTACCATGAAATGTAGCGAAATAGGAGAGGCGTGAGCGGAGGGGAACATCTCGTCTGGAAGTACGGTAACACGAGTGCGCTGTGTTTGTGCTTACGCATTCACATGCGATCGCCATCCAAGTTGAGTAGGCCTATGCGCCAATGCATCTCTGCTCCATATCGTTCACCACATCAAGGTCGTCCTTACTTTCATATCTTGAACTCGTCTCGTAGCAAAGGTCCAATACTATCCACCATCCCATCACTGCATCCACCATTGACACATCACTTGCTCAACGAGAATCACCCCTTTGCGCCAACACTATATCTTCGTCTGAGTTGCTCCCCCCTTCATCGATCAAAACGAGTCTTCCAGATGGCCGTCTTCCACCGCTGGTGACAATGATACTCCGGCCGTGGACATACCCTAGCTCAGTGGTTCAATAACAATAACCTCTCTGGCAACGGCCAGTATTCTTTGCGGACTATCTCAATCGGCGTCACTCGATACACCGATCACTTTTCGGTTGAGACTAGTCAGCCTCGACGGCTTCACATCCATCGCTCAGAGCATCACAAGGTGTGTATCACGCTACGTGCGGTCTGCTGTTGTGCCGCAGTAGAGCGCCTGCTTTCACATCGAGCTTCGCGATGCTTACAACTGGTTTCACAGATCATTCTTTTTATCGATCGTCCACGGATCACAAAAACTCACTCTGCACAACCACACTGCGACATCTCAACACAAGCCTTGTGTCAGGCGACGACAACACACGCGCTACTAGCGGCTATTGGCGTCTACTTGCACAATAGCAGCACAGCCTACTGCCACCGAGCTTAGGCATTTTCGGCGACTCGGAGTCAGAGATTGTGGGTCTAGGCCATTGCTATGCGCACCCCTACTGCAACACATTCACGAGATGCCACAAAGACTGACTTGCGCAGACCCTACATTCACAGAACACAATCACAGACCATCTCCTGAGCGCGAAGACATTCACCAGCAGCTTTCCTTGATCGCGGCAGCTCAACTAAGCAAGCTGCCTGCGGAGAAGTGACGCCTCCGCAGGGCTCCCACCAGAACCCACACTAAGGTAAGCAACTTTCTATTCATTAGCTTTGCTTCTCTCCCCTGTGTTTTGCGGCAGGACGGCGGTCCCTCGGCAGTCTCACGAGCACATATGGTGGGTAGTGTGGGTATGCAGGCGGTGCGCAAGACAAGGACATCTCAACGAGTCCGCGCTTGGAGGCGGGCGCATGAACCTGCGATGCAGATATACAGCGGATGATGTTGACAATGTTCTCCAGGACCATACAACCGCAGCGATTTCAACATGTGGCGATCCAACCGGTCCACTCGGAACAATCAACCCCAAGGCTCCCGCACCTGGGTCAATCCCAGCCTCCAAGCCAACCAAGAACGGCAGAATTTGAATCAGTCACGCCGCCGCATCTGCAAGAACAGCCCTTTCTGGAGCCTGGATTTCGATCTCGCTCAGCACAGACGCGACTGGGCAGCCGGGAAAGAGCGAGAAGCCCGCTACAAAGAGATGTGCGCCCTCGCCCTCCTCGAGCACCTCAACATTGCGGAGCTTTCCGCCACCGCGAGCACCTCGCATAATCTCCCGCTGCCTTTCGATGGCAAGAAGTTTGATACTCCTCACAGCAACGTGCTGTCCCGACCAACGATCTTCTGCCCTCAGTGGGAGACAGGCAAAGCCGAGGACAAGCACGACATCGCTGACTGGCCGTCGAAGTCCGAGATGAAGTACGAAGGTGACGATCGCATCGCCACTGATCGTCTCCATGGTCGCTTCCCGGGCGCACCGCGGATGCAAGGCAACGAAACTGTCAACTGGCAGCACAAGCAGATCGTCGAGCAGTGGGCATTCGACGACTTCCTGTTTCCACTCCCGACCGAGGTCGACATCTGGATGCGGAAACATGTGATCGAAGAGCTGGAGTTTTCGGAAGAGGAGGCGAGAGAAGCGTTGGGCAGCGAGATCATGAAGCTGCTGGACCCTGAGGATCAATTCTTGCAGTGAATTTTCCTCTCGGCACGGGCTTCGCACTACACTTTCAACCACGACACAACATCAAACATCAACAAGCACAGCAAAAAAGCTTTGCATTCACGCGTAAGGCGAGAAGCTAGCTCAGCGACTTCTCCCTCAACGATCTGGCTTTCCTTTATGACATCACTTGGCTTTTTCCTTTCTCAATGCGGAACTTCAATCTAAGAGGCTCGCCTCTCATTCACCGCACCCATCATAACGACACTGGACGACGAGACGATGCAACGGCCGCCACACTGACAATCACCAAAACATCAACCACCAAATCATTGCAGCCACCTGCAGACTGCCCACACCATCACAACACAACTCAGCACGGACGAACGAGATCAAGATCGAGATCCCTCAAGCAGCTTTTCATTTCAGATTCGACGTAGCACGGTACGCTCGCAGGGATTATTGGGTAGCGCCGTTGGATGAGCATGAACTTCACGAACGAGACGAGCACAAGGAAAGTGATGACATATTCTTCTTCTTTTGATTTCGTTGGCTCACAACCAACTATTATTGTATTACTCTGATCTTCCATACCTACCATAAGCTCCATGTACACATGCGATGCTCACACAGTAAGTATACACGCAGAAACAGCAGAGCTCCCTCCCATATCGTACATCCTCCCAAGATTGCAGATCGCGATCTTACAGACTAGTCGATGACCAGCTTCTTGACACACGCGGCCAACTGCTTCTGCTTCTGGCGTTCCGCGACTCTTACCTCCTGCTTCGCGATTGCCTCTTCTAACTCTGCCTTTTCCTTCTGCATACCAGTGAGGACCATCTTTTCCATCGTCCCTGGGCTGACAGGCCGGGCGAAAGACTTCTTCACCTTCTCACTCTCCTCAGCTTTCGAAGCCCTCCTACCTTTCTTCTCATTGACCAGAACGTCACGCTGGAGCTTCTCCTGGATGCAGTCCATGGAGCGACGCTCATATACCGGCTTGGTGTTATAGGTGTTAGCGACGGAAGGATCGATGACCGGGTAGCGGTTGGAGTTCATCTTGTGCGGAGTGGGCGGCAGAGGCTTGGAAAAGCCACGGGTACGCGGAGGTCCGGTGGGCTTGACAGCTGGTGCTGCAGCAGGTTTTGGTGGTGCCTGAGGGTCCTTGAGCTGCACTGGCTTCCGGCGGATGCGGACAGACTCGGGAGTCGTGGAAGCTGGTGGCGGTGTGTTGGACAGAAGCTCCTTGGGGTCGACGTCGAAGAGCCCGGACTCCACACGAGCGTAATGCTCACGGTGGTTCGGGATGGCGGCGTCAAAATTCGGAGTCTTGGGACGAGCGTCGTTGTTAGTAGCTGGAGCGGCGGGCACATTACTCGTGGCTGTAGCGAAAACCTCAGCGGCAGTGGTTGCGGCAGGTTTGTAGGCCTGGTATTGAGCCTTGTCTGCGTTCGTCGTCAGGACCGAGAAAGGCCGCTGTCCAGGCAGAAGGGGTGCAGGGAACTGTGCTGGAGTCAGGACTGCTGGAGGCGGAGTCGCTCGCGGTACAGCTGCGGGCTGCGGCATGTTGCGAGCGTTGTTCCGCCTTTCGTGGACATTGGTAGTTTCGCTGAATTCCGCATTCTCGTCGAATACAGGCTCGTCGTCGATGGTGAACCGACCAACAGTGGTAATAAATTGCAGGACCGGTGGAGTCTCGGTGACTCGCTGCGGCGTGAACTGAACGGGTTCTGGAGCCGCAGATGCGCGCGGAAGGCCGGAAGAGCTGAGCTTGTGGCCATCGAGGCGGTTCTTGAACTCGTGGAAGTCGGCCAGCTTGCCATCTGCAGTTTTGAAGTGGTCGGAGTTGCGCCATACATTGGCAGGCCGAAGAGTGTTGTTCAACGATGTCCTGCTCGACTCGGGACTTGGTTCATTCGAAGGAGGCTTAGAGTGGGTGCTGAGTGCTTCATCAGAGTTGTTGAAAAGCTGCGACATCGACATCGGGGTCGTTGGCCTAACTGCATTGACAGCGGGATGCGAGAAGCGAACATTGTCACGAGCAGGAGCTGGGGCGAGGTCACCGTCGAAGGTGTGGACCTTGAGGGTTTGACGGCGTCCATGCACGGAGGGGTGCATCACTGTGACCTTGACCGGGATGGGATTGCTGGTGTTGTCAGTCACGTTCGTCGGGGGGTTGGGACGAGAGCGCACGGATGACTGAGCGGGTGCGGACTGCGATTGCTTTCGCTCATGTGGCATGACGAAGCTTGTCTTCGGAGCCTGGGTGCCCTTCTGAGACCCTTTCTTGTGGAAGAGCCGCCTGAAGAAGCCCGGTTTCGCTGTGCGAACATCATTGGATGTCGAGGCAGCGTGCGCATCGTAGTTGCGGAATGCGTCGTAGGCGGAAGGGTTGTTGCCGGCGGCAAGCGTCGGTTGCGGGAAATGCGAGTTCATGTTGAGAGAAGTATCGACAGTAGTGGTTGTGGTAGGGTAAGTTGCCGTGGTTGCGTTCGCGGTGTTCGTTTCTTGTGGTACGTTATCAAGGCCCAGCTTGGTAACGTTGAGAGAGTTTGAAGACTGAATGGTACAACTGCAAGCAAAGTTGTGCGCTGAAAGATCGAAGCCGAGTGTGTAAGACATCTCGAGCACCTATATGTGAATAGTCTTTGTGCGTCTTACTTGGAAAGAGATTGTCGGAACAAAGAAATGTCTCACTAAAAAGAGGCACGTTCTTTGACTCAACAGAAGATCGGCCATTGTACTCCCGTGAATCAGAAGAAGACAACAAATGGAGGGCTTCAGCTCGAGATTACCTTTGTTACCACCGGCGCGCGACCTGGCAATATTCTCAATGATTGAGTCTAAAAGTGTGGATAGCATAGAATGCCATATCCATCCAGGGTGGACATCGTACACCGGCTGTCGCGTTGCTTCATGACGCATCTGTGCTTCCTCGACGAAAGTTGGTGGTCGGAAGGGGAGTGCTTCTGTTGATACAGATGGAGAAACCAAGTCGCTGTCGATATTTATTCCCATGAGTTGGGTATGCCTCAATATGTGGATGCTCAATGTAGGTCAGATATGAACGAGAGTGTTATGGATGTACCTCAACCAATTTCTGGCATCAGAACTCTTCGACCGGATAAACTCCTAGAGGCGGCTCCTCTTCGACCCTTCACTCAGCGGAGGATCAAACGTGATGGTGCCAATGGGCTTGGACCTTTCAAGACAGGTCTCGTAGTAAAGTCTGCTTTCAGGGCGGGCAGTATCTACTAGACCTGTCTTGGAAAGTCCGATAGTGTGATCCGCTGAACACCGCCTCCGCCAGTGGCACCGGCCTGGTCATACTCAATGTCCGCCATCTGAGCACCGATGTTGTAATGACAGAGTGGCGGAGACCCGTCGTCCGGCAACAAGCTGGTGAAGTCGGGCCTAGTAGTACGAAGAGGAGTAACGTTAGCGGAACGCATCCAGATAGCTTCTGGAGAAAACTTACGACCCATCAGATCCACGTGCGGCACAGTTGTAAGCAGCTGTGTAGTATTCGACCATGTTGTAGCCATATCTGGTAAGAATTAGCAGGAGCTGGAAAAAACAAGTGAGGACATAGATTGCTTACTTGTCCTGCAAATTGGAAAAGTCATCAAAGCTAGCTGGTACCCACGTGCACAAGTACCCAGTCAGAACGGGACATTCGGTCGTCTCAGCGGCATTCCGGTAGAATAGTCTGTGCCGTCGAGATTGAGCCACTGCGCGCCGAAGCGTGTGAGACAAGTATCTACGTCTGTGATAGTGGTATCTGCAAGCACTTTGAACAGACCAGTTTGGAGAGCCTGTCAATTGTCTTAGCTTCAATGGCTTGCTGACGTCCGCTCAATGCCTAGTAATTGACCTGGTCAACAATCTTCTTCTTGAATTGGCCAAAAGTGGCAGAGAGCATGTCATTGAAGGCAGTGTTAGACTCCCCAATCAGCCATTTACCGCTGTGCATGCGTGTCAGCGGTCTCTTGGCTACAGGGTGTAGGATACGAACTTCGAGAAAAACCCTGCGATCGGATCTTGGTAGAACTAGTCACTGGATTAGCGAAGAATTACACGCAGCGCGGGAATTCGGGTCAGCTTTACCAGCGCACCAGCGACGCCATCTTGGCGCGGAAGCTGGTTGTAATCCCCGCCTGGGATCCCGCCTACAACAGCCTTGCCCAAATCTTCGAGTTGGGTTCGAGCAGTGTCAAATAGCGTGTGCAAAGTCGGCTCGAGGTCCCCTGCAGCGATCTGTTAGAATCTCGATGGTAGTCACGACCGCATCAACCACACGGCATGGTCTGACGCCCATGAAGTGATACAAGAGGGACTTGCCTCCAGTAACTTGACCCTGAGCATCCGTTGATGCAGAGACAGTGCTGAATATGCTACCAACTGTCACAAAGTCAGTTCTTGCAAAGAAGGACCCGAACGCCGGTGCCAAATCTCAGCAGACGTACTCAGGTAAGGTACGGCAGACAGAGCGCCGACACCTCGATTGGCGCTCGCAATACTGTCGGCACGAGCCTGATCATCAGCTATATGAGCCTCAGTCTGGAGGCGAGTGTAGTCGTCGAGGTTAGGCCAGGCTAGAATACGCTTGTCAATTGCTACTTTGGATGCGACACCAGCGCCTGAGAAGCCACCCAGGGAGGATCCAAGTCCGGCAACACCCCCGACTAGAAACCGCGAGGAGCTCAATAGCACAGCAATCGTAGCTATCGTATTGAAGCTTGCTGGTGCTGTAAAGTCGGCAGAGATTTCCGAGAGTGACAAGAGCTATCGCGGTATCCTGTAGCTGCTCGTGTCTACAAATAATTAGCACAGGATCAGAACTGTATAATGGATAGAGTCAGGAGAGAGAGCCATGACCGCGAGGCAATGAGCAACGGTGACCTACGCTACGTTCAATTTGGCTTGGAAGCCTCTCAACGCAGCAAGCACCTGATGAATGTCAATACAAGTCTTTATCGTTTATCTGTCATGGGACTGTGTACCCAATAGGCTTGGGCATAGCCCCGTGTAACCTGATAGAGAGATCAGCATGTATTCAAAGTGGTTAAAGGGGTTCTGAGCTTATACCATGTCTGTGCAATCGATTGGCGGATCACATTGGCCTTGGATAGTTCCACAACCCTACATCCACTGTTAGTCACATAGATAGGATAGGACCACCTCCGTAAGTGATAGGGCCGAACAGCACATACAGATACACCAGCGTCCGCGTTGCCAGGGTTAGAGAAGGCCGTCAACTTATACGGCCAATTCTCGTCCGCCGGAGAGATCGACGAGTGCAAGTATGTGTCCATCCACATGGCGACTCCCCAGTCCTCCCAGACTTTGACTGCCTCGTCCGGATTGTTCAGATCGATATTCTCGCACCACTCCACGGGGTCGGTGTTGTTGGCCGGCGCATCCTGACGAGTTCGTAGCAGGCTGCCTCTAGGAAGGACCATGCCCGAGACATCTACGGGCTTGGCTGCTGTGAAGGTGCCCAAGCCAAGCAGGGTGGCTACCAGAGTAATGCGAGCCATAATAGATGAGGGGCTGAGAACGGATGATGAACGAAGTAACAAGAGTTATTGCACCAGACTGTAGTCTTGCAAGATACTGATGGAACGATTGGGGATGCAGATGGAGTCGATACCTTTCTCGTGTGCTGGGACGAGCGCTCTTATGCTTTCGCGGCGAGCACTGGCCGCCCACACCTCGTCTTACCTGTTCGCCATCGCGGTGTCGTTGAGAGCGGAGGATCGTGCCTGATCAAGCGCCTGCAACAGTGGCGCTCGAGTGCAATATCCACCTTATACGTCCATGCGGTGTCTCGATAACAGAAGTCCGTCGAGGTTGGTAGATCAAGATGATGGAGTGGAGTACTCTGCCGTGCCAACATCGACTTCATCCCATCGAGGACCGGCGCGAGCCTTGGCATACCGACAGCCGAGTAGCTTGTTTCATACCAGGGCGAGCATGGACCACTTTCCACTTCACTTCGCGCCATCATCTTGCACAACTTCCATTATCAACCAGATCGCTCCTGCAGGATTGCTTCCGAGACTGTTACCGGGGAATGCTCATCTAAAAAACAACCTTATTACTCCCCGCGGCGGAGAAGCATTGCGCTTTCCCCAAACGTCACCCGCTTATCCGGTGTCCGTGCTAGATCATTATCTGACTGCCTTACCGTTTCACACGAGCTGTGTAGTCATCGGGGCAAAGGGTCTTATCTTGCCGAAACCAGAATCATCTCCAAAGACCTGGTAGCAGCGCGGAACACGCCCGGCTGGGCAATTGCCATACTGATGTGATTCTCGGCGGCAAGCTTCTGTTGGTCGAGCCGGAGCTGATAGGTTGGGCCATGGCATCGACCACAACGACCATACGACCTGATCGAGTCTATGTTAGCACCTGCATGCAATCGTGCCCTGTTTGCAGGTAACACTGATTCCGGCACGTAAGTTCCATACTCAAAATCCTCCTGATTCGCCGATCTACTCGGAAAGAGGCTTCATACCATTACCAATGGTCTAGGCAGCCGTAGAATGCAACAGACGGCAGCGATTACCTGCAGATTGACGGGACCATTGTTCATCCTTGAGGATTTAGGAAGGTCCATCGTGTGGTCAACCTTCTTGTGGCGTCGAAGGATTCAACGTCGTATGACTACGTGCCAGGTTACTACATACCACAAAGATTGTGAGCAGCAACTATGTCCCGCGCTGCGTTTCACATTGATCTGCATTCATCCTTCTCACTAGGCTTGCACGCAAGCACCATACTGCCATCATGCCGGCAAATTTGGCGAGAGCCTTCGTGGAGAGCTTCATGGTCGCTGGGTGGTGTAGTCGGCCTTGTGAGGAAAACAGTCAGTGGTACGGGTTAACTTCAAATTCTTTGGTTGTGATATCTATTTTTCTTTCCCAAGCTGGGATGTCAAAGATACTAATATACCTATCAGTGAGCACTTCGCGGCCGCTGTTCAGCCTCTTCAAAGACCAGATCAGCCTTTGTGCAACCATATGACTGGGCGCACCACAAGTACGATGTGTAATGTGCAAATAGTTCTGTTCAGCTACGGGTTCTCCCGAAGTGGCATTTGAAGCCTGACATGTGCTGATCCAAGGAAAATCGTGAGGCCCAGCTTCTTCGATGGCATGAAGAACCGTCAGCTTTGTGCGACAAGATCAGCCGCTCTGGCGCAGGATCTGGCCTTTTAGCAAGGTCCAATCCGTTTCGACAGGACTCGTGACCTTGGCGTTGGCTGTTCGTCTTTTTTGATCGCCCCCGTGGTCTCTCGTGGCTTTCCGTCGCCCGTGGTACATCAGCAGCACCCTCAATGCGACGAGCTCGATCCTCCCTCGCGAGATATTCGCTAAGCTCCACTCTCAATCCCTTCTAGCCTGCTCCAAGTTCGCTGCTTGACAGCGTACTCGTCTGCTTTCTGTTGGAAGATGCTGCCGTCGAAGATCCTCCTGATGTCGTCTTTGCGGCAGATGCCGTCCTCTGGCCAGAGTAGCAGATACACTGCATGCCCTACGTGCGGTGCATCAGTACAAGAGTAGATAAAAGACATATATATGGAATACACACATTCAAGGAACGCGGCACTCCAGCCGAAGAAGTCGAATACCATCCGCTGGCCCTTGTGGAAGCGAAGTAGATCCCAGGCATCGAGACCGCCTTTATTGCCTCGATCGTATTTTGCGAAGATGTCTTCGAAGCGCTGGGGCACGAAGCGGCCTTCGTTATCGTAGGTCATAGAGTCTGGAGAGGAGGGTCAGCGTTTACAGTTTTCTCATCAGTCCCATTCGGCGGCTCCTTACCACTTCCGTGCCTGTGGTTGCATGTTAGCTAATGGCATCACGGAGAATAAGTAGATCGAGCTCACTTGTCCTTGTGTACATTGGCGATGTAGATCCTGAAGAACGGGTCGGGGATGAAGGTTGGACAGGTGGGATATGAGAGTGCGAAGTTGATGATAAACGTGGCGAGCAGGGAAAGGAAGATGTTCCAGCGCCAGGCTCGGACACCTCGATACGTATCAACAGGCCAGATAATGCCGTCCTCGTCCTGATCCTAGTAGGCGCAGTGCTGCTGGACCACGGTCGTGTGCAGATGCTGACGGATGTTAGAGGAGACCTAAGATGGTTTGTTTTGAAGTCTACTGGGCACGCTTACCTTGTACACGTTGCCAGGTTGTTGCAGCAGTCGCGGTCATCAACACAGTTCGCCCTTGCGACTTTATGAAGGTCAGCTTGACATGCCTTTGTGTCCGGGTTGGGAAGAACGTACGCCGCCATTGCCTCACTCAACCCTCGGCTCCCTCGCCCCCCTAAACCCCTCCACCTGCCCCCACCACCACTCCCTCACCCCATCAAACACCGTCCTCCCCCTCCTCTCCCCCATCACCCTCTCTCCCTCGCCCACACCCCTTTCCCTCCCCTCCGTAACCTCAAGAAACAAAACCCCATAAACACCAACAGTAATAATACTCCCCCACTGCACAAGCGTAACCGCCTTCTTCCAACCCGGCCTCGCCCACTTCAGCTTCGTCCTCCGACGGTAGCGGCGCTCGAGACGGAACTGGTGTTTGCTCGAGAGGTGGGTGAAGTCCGGGGGCCAGGGCTTTTTGGCGGAGTAGGGGTTGTTGGCGTGGGTGTAGGGGAAGGGGTTGGGGGTGGAGATTGGGGGGGCGTGGCGGAAGAGGGAGTTGAAGAGGGCAGTGGCCATGTTTTGTTGGTGGACAGTTGGATGTGTGAGTGGTTGATGATGGCAGATGAGGTATGCCGAGGTGTTGTGTAGATGTGAGTCCAATTGGGATGATATCTACGCACATGGTGTTTTCCTCGGATCGGATGAGCAAGCTGCAGGAACATGAGAGGAAATTGTAGACGCATGTGACAAACACAAGACTGACTCCAACTTCCATATCCGATGATCCCGTGACTCACCACGCTGCCTCTCTTTTCTCGAATCGCGCTGCGTGGGCTGCAGCACTCTCTCCACTCGTACCACAAATCCTACGCAACGATGGCGGCAGTAGCAGCAACACAGAACGCTCTCAACCCGGCACAACAGAGCATCGGCACGCTCAAGATCGAGAACACCGACAAGCGCGACACCCTCATCGCCTCGGAGAAGAAGTACCAGCGACAATGGGCCGACTCCAAGATCTTCGAGCAGGATGCCCCAAGCCTGGAGGATGTGCCATTGCATTCGATAGCACCGGCGGAGCTGCGCAAGAAGTACCCAAAGTACATGGTCACTATGGCGTATCCCTACGTCAATGGTACACCTCATGCTGGACACTCGTTCACGGCGAGCAAGCTGGAGTTCTCCGTGGGCTGGGCGAGGATGAAGGGGAAGAGGGCGCTGTATCCACAGGGATACCATTGTACGGGTATGCCGATTAAGGCGTGCGCGGATAAGCTGGTGCGGGAGATCGAGATGTTTGGGCAGGAGTTTGAGCGGTGTCCGATCGATGAGGTGGCTTCCGAGGACAGCAAGCCACCCACACAGCAAGCAAACGGCGCACCACCTGCTCCAGTGCAAGAAACAACGAAGGAGGACATCACCAAGTTCACCACCAAGAAGTCAAAAGCCAATGCCAAGGTCAATGTCAACCTCAAATACCAGTTCCAGATTATGCTGGCCATTGGTATCCCCGTCGAGGAGATCCACCGTTTCTCCGACCCACAGTACTGGCTGGAGTACTTCCCTCCGCTCTGGAAGCGCGATCTCACAGATCTCGGATGTCGTGTGGACTGGAGACGGAGTATGGTCACCACAGATGCGAATCCATACTACGATGCTTTTGTGCGGTGGCAGATGAACCGTCTGAAGGAGATGGGCAAGATTCGGTTCGGGAAGAGGTACACTGTCTACTCTCCCAAAGATGGACAGGCGTGTATGGACCACGACCGGCAGACGGGTGAGGGTGTCGTGGTGCAGGAGTATACGGCGATGAAGCTGCGGGTGAAGGAGTGGCCGGAGGCTGCGAAGAAGAAGATCGAGGGTAAGATACCGGAGGGCGGCAATGTCTATTTCGTGCCTGCAACTCTACGACCAGAAACGATGTACGGACAGAACAGCTGTTTCGTGGGGCCAGGCATCACATACGGCATCTACGAGGTGAAGAAGGGAGAGGAGTACTACTTCATCTCCGATCGAGCGGCACGGAATATGGCTTTCCAGAGCATCTTTCCAACCTGGGGCGCGTTCCCCAAGGTCGCAGAACTGCAAGGCTCAGATGTCATCGGCACAATCGTCAATGCGCCACTCTCAATCCACAAAGACGGCATTCGCATTCTGCCCATGGAGTCGGTGAAAGAAACCAAAGGCACTGGCGTCGTCTCTTGCGTGCCTTCAGACTCGCCGGACGACTATGCGACAATCATGGACCTGGCGAAGAAGGCGGACTACTACCACATCAAGCGCGAATGGGCGGAGCTGGAAATCTTGCCCATCATTGAGACACCAAGCTACGGCAATCTAACAGCGAAGTTCTTGGTCGAAAGCATGAAGATCAACTCGCCCAAAGACGCCAAGCAGCTTGCAGAGGCGAAGGACCTGGCGTACAAGGAGGGTTTCTACAAGGGCAAGATGATCTATGGCGAGTTCAAGGGCAAAAGTGTCGAAGACGCGAAACCGCTCGTGCGCCAGCAGCTGATCGATGCTGGTGAGGCGTTCGCCTACGCTGAGCCTGACGGTCGAGTCATCAGCCGGAGTGGCGACGAGTGTGTCGCTGGTCATCTAGACCAATGGTTCATGAACTACGGCACCCCCGAGAAAAGCGGCGATGAAACATGGCAGCCTACAGTCCTCGAGCACGTCCGCAACGAGAACGGCGAAGGCCTCAACACCTTCTCCACCGAAGTCAAGAACGCCTTCGAACAAGTACTGTTCTGGCTCGCCCAATGGGCCTGCGCTCGCTCCTACGGCCTTGGCACCAAACTCCCCTGGGACCAAAGCCAGCTCGTGGAAAGCTTGTCCGATTCAACAATCTACATGTCCTACTACACCATCGCCCATCTCCTGCACACCGACATCTTCGGCAAGAACCGCGGCATCGCCGACGTCTCACCCGACCAGCTGACCGACGACTTCTGGGACTACCTCTTCTGTCGCACTTCCACACCACCAAAGGACTGCACTATCCCCGAACACTCAATGCAGATGATGAAGCGCGAATTCGAATACTGGTACCCGCTCGACCTCCGCTGCACCGGTAAGGATCTGATTCAGAACCACATGACCTTTTTCCTCTACGTCCACATCGCCCTCTTCCCGCCTGAATACTGGCCCAAAGCCGTCCGCATCAACGGGCATCTCATGCTTAACGGCGAGAAAATGAGCAAGAGCACCGGGAACTTCCTCACTCTCGCGGACGCGACCCGCAAATTCGGCGCCGATGCCACACGCATCGCGCTCGCGGACGCAGGAGACGGGATCGAAGATGCGAATTTCGAAGAAACGGTCGCGAACGCGAATATCCTCCGGATGTACGAGCTGCGCTCTTGGTGCGAGAGCGTGATCATCGATGCCCGCCCACTCAACGACGGCGAAACGTACACCTCGGTGAAAGAGAACGAACGCCACAAAGTCGCCGACTCCATCCAACGCACCGGCCCAAAGACCTTCTGGGACAAAGTCTTCCTCAACGAACTCCACGGCCTCGTCCGCGAAACCGAAACCCAATACGAACTCACCTCCTACAAAGCCGCCATGAAATCCGGCCTCTACGACTTCATCTCCGCCCGCGACTTCTACCGCACCGTCACGTCGTCCTCAGGCCAAGGCATGCACCAAGACCTCGTCCGCACATACGTCGAGCTGCAAGCGCTGATGCTTACGGTGGTCGCTCCGCATTGGGCTGAGCACATCTGGCTCGAAGTCCTCGGCAAACCTGACACAGTCCAAAACGCTCTTTTCCCCTCGGTGCCAGATCAGGATGGCAGCTTGACGGCTGCACGCGAGTACGTGCGCCAAGTCTCCGCCGCCATCAACGGGGCCGAGGGGGCGCAGTTGAAACGAATGGCGAAGGGGAAGAGTATGACCTACGATCCCAAGAAAGACAAGAAGCTGAGTGTATTCTGCGCGACGAAGCATCCGGCGTGGCAGGACTCCGTGATCGAAGTCGTGCGCAATAACTTCGCGGATATGAGATTGGACGTCAGCGCCGTGAGCAAACAGATTTCGAAACAGGAGAGCAAGCGCGCTATGCCGTTTGTGCAGCAGCTGAAGAAGAGCCTCGAGGGGGGTGTGCCGGCCGAGGAGGTTTTCGGCAGGAAACTGGCGTTTGATGAGGTGGAGGTGCTTGGGGAGATGGTTAGTGGGTTGAAGGCTACGGTTGTTAAGTGTAAGGTCGTTGAGGTTGTAGTGGTGGAAGAGGGAGAGGGGGTTAGGGCCTCCGGCAAGATGGGGAAGGTGGTGGCGAGTAGTGAGGAGGGCAAGGTTGGGAAGGAGAGGACGGAGATGCCGGCGAGTGCGGAGGGGGCGGTGCCTGGGCAGCCGACGTTTTATTTTGAGAACGTCTGAGGTACGATGGATAATCGGTGCATGTATGAGTGTGCAGAGGTTTCGCTGAAGCACCTATGCTGAAGTAGGACCGCCGGGACGAGGACCGTCTAGCCATGCCTGCGGAGAGTACATGAAGCGTGTATACTGAAGACCGTGGATGCAGTGAAGCTCAACTCTCATGAATTACGACATGTTTACACATCTAACATCCAACCGTGTGAAGTATGCATTGCGAACCATGACTACACTTTCCCTCGCAACATGGTTGATCATCGGTCATCCCACGGTCTTATCAGGAGGACGGTTTTCATTTTTGATCGGTGCTTTAACGGTGCTTTTGCCGTATATTCTTTTTGACAGTGCATGTGCGTGCGCATGCAGCCCGGCGCTAGCCTCCGAGGATATGCACCAATGAGAGGGGTATTTGGAGATCGAGTTGGAGATCAAGATGAAGACGAAGATGGAAAGATGGGGTGGGTGATGAGCACAACTGCGCTGCATCAAGTCTTGACACTCTAAAGATCTACAGTATAACAGTCTTCAATTGGCGTGCAACGCTTTTGGAGTACACCAGCCTCGCCAAACATTCCCACCACTCTAACGTCCACCAATCTGTCCCTTCGGCAGCGGCTTGATCCAAACCGTAAGCACGTTGACGGCGATGATGACCACACCGATGATCCAAATGGATCGTGCGTACCCTCCTCCGTATCTGAAGATAATGGCGAAGATGATGCCGCCGAGATTGCCACATGCACCTGTTACCCCAGACACGATGCCGTTGGCAAAGGGGTGTACATGCGGCACGAGGGCGAAGTTGAGTCCATTGGCTCCCTCGTCGAAAAACGCAAAGCCGATACACAGCAATCCGACCATCATCCCGAGATCAGTGGGGTCGGATTGACCGATGGCCACGAGGAAAACTCCCGCAAGAGTAGTGTAGGTATGCAACAGGATCTTTTTCGCCCACACGCTCTTGGTGGACCGGTAGGCGTAGTCGGCGACCACTCCGCCGAGAGGCCGGAAGACGATGTTCATCAGCCCGAACATGGCAGCCCAGTTACCGGAGCCATGGAGGCCGAGGGTGGGGATGTTGAGGAGGATGTAGGAGCCGAGGATGCTGTTGACGGCGAGTTCGGCGCCGAAGGAACAGGAGTAGCACTATTGTTGAACTGTGAGTATGTGTTCTGAGCTTCTAGCAGGACAGTCGACGGATGGAACTTACGGCACCAAGAACGAGAGTCTGGGGTGAGAAGACGACTTTCATTGCTTCCGCCCATGTCGGTTTCAGGATGACTTCTTGCTGAGCCGCATCAATCTCGTATTGCTCGCCGACTTGTGGCGTGTCGTCGTCGGATGAGGGTGTAGTGGTGCCGTCCTTCTTCTCGTCGAAGCCGCCGACATGCTTCTCTGCATCGTGCGATGGGCTCGAAGTCTTCGAGTCTTCTCCAGCGATGCGTACGGTCTTACTCTGACTTGATGTGATGCTTGCTGATCTTGGGATAGCTTGTGCTCGCTCAGACCATTTGCCATTTGGCGTGTCCGGACACAAGAGCAGGAGCGCGATGGCCACAGACACGATCAGGATGCCTACATCGTCTGTTAGCTGGCGGGGTCATGGGCTGAAAATGGAACGATGGAATGCTTACCCGGCACCACGAACGAGACTCGCCAGGCTGTTGAAGTCGACAGGCCTCTCGCAACCAGCGAGGCATAGACGGCTGGCATGACGAAGTAGGTGACGCCGCCGCCTGCGTTGCCGAATCCTCCCGTTAGGGAGTTTGCTGTACCGACAACATTCTTGTCGAAGACTGTTCTGTGTCAGCATGCCGTATGCCAGTGATCAGATACTGTGACTTACAAGCTGTAGTCCATACTTGACAAGGCACGAAGCTGCCACCGAGAATGCCAACAAAGAAGCGGAGGGCACAAAGCTCCGAGAAGTTGTGGGCAGTGCCAGCGAGGAAAGTAGGAATAGCTCCGATCAGAAGGCACCCAGCAAAGGTCCAGCGGGCGCCAAAGCGATCACAACAGGTGCCAGCGACGAGACGGACCAGAAGCGTAGCCAGCAAAGCGATGATGTTGGATGTGAGGACTTCACTATCCGTAAGGCCGATGTCTTCCGCGATCACGCTCTTCAAGAGAGGCGGGAACGCGTACCTGGATCCACGACCGTCAGCGCTTGCCACCACGTACTAGAACTGGTCGGAGACTCACCAAGACCAGAAAGCAATGAAGAAACCCAGCCAGGAGAAGAAGAACACACGGCCATGGACACACACTACATTTAGCAGCGGTATCGAGCGGGCCTTGTTGTTGATTGGGTTGACCTCCGGTGCCTTCCAGAGAGTGGAAAGTGCGAACATAGTTCTGACTTGACGGTTTCACGGCCTCACAAGTATAATAGTCAATTTACTCAACAACGAAGGATTCTCGCTCGATGAATCAAAGACAGGTGTCAGTGGTCGGGTTATCATCACAGATATAACACAAGACACTGCTTTTGCTTTGCGCTGCTAGATAGTCTCATGTACCACACAGAATACGGTGGCTTAATGGCAGTGCTTGGCGATGAATGCGGCTCGTTATCATGGCTCTCTGTAGGACCTCGCTCCTGCCCAGCACCACGTTGTCCGATAAAAACGTGGTTCTCCGACAAAACATGGCAGACACGACTAAATCTCCAGCACATGCGTATCGCCAGATGTCGAAGTCGACGTTCGAGATCGACGAGATTGCAGCTACCACTGATAAGGCTGCCTCCAGAGTGGCTTGGGCTGGGGTCTCGACTGGTGCGAGGTTCTCCATTGTTGAGATAAGACGCGTGAAGCTGGGATCCTGCGACGCCTAGGCACTGGGGTAGGCCAGGGTGCGGTGAAGAATTGTTTCCCATGCCTGGACATTCTTTCAGGAGAGGAAATAATGCCAGCGATAGCCATGCTGTTGGGTTGCCAGGACAGTAAGATACCCCGTACAGTAGCGGTGGTGGTGCATCTCCGTGGAACTATTATTCCCTCAACTTGAGTGGGTGCTGATAAGAGGGCCCAAAATCCTCGAGAGTCGCTGATAAGGTGAAGTGGGAGTTCGCAGTGAGCCTATACGTGCAAAGTTCAGCCGCCACGCAAGCACGCTAAAAAGCCTTGGTGTTTCTCCGACGATCTGAACACTCCTTCTTCCCAACATCCAGATAAGAGTACATGTATTTGTATTTGCTTTTCATTGGCGAGAGGCTGCTCGCGGGCGAGACTTCTTCACCCGGTGAGACGGCTACGCGCTGCTCCGGAGGTAGGGAGATGTTGCGATGTGCCCCTGCGACATGGCCTGGCCTACCTATGCATCTCCTCAGGGTTTACAGCATTGCGTCTGTGTACCGGATTTTTACTTACCGTACAGTCCCGAGCTGTGATCTCATCTTGATTTGGAACCATGATTGGTTGACCGACGTATCCTAATCTCTGTAATGCAGCTCTTTATCTTTTACTCGTCATGTGGAAGCGTGCGCCATACAGTTGAGTACACCCAGTATGGCTGCTATACCATCTCTAGAGAACAAACGTACGCTCAGTCGTGGCGATCTGCCACCGACACCCCCGGAGTCGGCAGGCAGTGATACAGAGTCATGCGATCAGTCACCCATACGCCTCCCAGAGGTTCCCCCAAGCTCGCCACCAATTGAGGTGTTGGACGTGGATAAGAAGACACCGGATGGCTGGTTACCGCGAGATCCGCGCCTCATCCGCTTGACTGGAGTGCACCCTTTCAATGTTGAAGCACCACTGACCGACTTGTTCAACGAGGGCTTTCTGACCAGTCCAGAGCTCTTCTACGTCCGGAACCATGGACATGTACCACAGGTCCAAGATGAAGACATCCCAGATTGGGAGCTCACTATCGAGGGTCTAGTTGAACGGCCGTTCACGATCTCGTTACGCGGTCTTCTCGAGCAGTTCGAACAGCGGACTTACCCTATAACTCTGGTCTGCGCGGGCAATCGACGGAAAGAGCAAAATGTGGTCCGCAAGACCAAAGGCTTCTCATGGGGTGCTGCTGGTGTCTCTACAGCACTTTTCACGGGAGTCATGATGGTCGACCTGCTGGGGCGGGCGAAACCCAGACGTGGAGCACGCTACGTCTGTATGGAGGGCGCTGACGAACTACCCAACGGCTGCTACGGTACCAATGTAAAGCTTCGTTCGGCAATGAATCGGGATCTAGGCATGATGCTAGCGCATATGATGAACGGAGAAATGCTAAGACCTGACCATGGCAAGCCGCTGAGGGCGGTCATACCAGGCCAGATCGGTGGGCGTAGCGTCAAGTGGCTAAAGAGGCTAGTCGTCACTCCGGATCATAGCGACAATTGGTATCACATATGGGACAATCGGGTTCTCCCCACCATGGTCTCACCAGAACAGTCTGCGAACGAGCCTTCCTGGTGGCAAGATGAAAGATACGCCATCTACGACTTGAGCACAAACTCCGCAATCGCCCACCCAGCCCACGACCAAACACTCTCCTTGGACGTTCTCCAAAAAAGCCACTGCTTCAAAGGCTATGCGTATGGAGGCGGTGGACGACGGGTTACACGTGTCGAAGTCTCGATAGACAAGGGCAAGTCGTGGAGGTTGGCGGAAATCGAGTACCCAGAGGACCGGTACCGGGAAGCTTCGCCTCGACAGATGTGTGGCGGCACACTCGATATGACCGACTATGAAGCGAGCTTCTGCTGGTGTTTTTGGAGCATGAACATTTCGGTTTCCGACCTGTCTTCTGCCAGCGACGTTCTAGTCCGTGCAATGGACGACAGTATGAACGTCCAACCTCGCGATATGTACTGGAGCGTACTTGGTATGATGAACAATCCATGGTACCGAGTCGCCATACATCAGGAAGGAGACAGTCTACGGTTTGAGCACCCTACTCAGCCAGCGCTGATGCCCGGAGGGTGGATGGAGCGGGTGAAGAAAGCAGGTGGCGACCTCACCAATGGTTCATGGGGAGAGCAGATTGGGGGTGACAATGAGCCTCAGCCGGAGGCAGACGTCGAGCCGCTGGTCAAGATGACGAACGACGATATCAAAATCATCGTGAATATCGATGACTTCCGCAAGCACAGCGAGGCCGAGAGTCCTTGGTTCGTAATCGATGGCGAAGTCTACGACGGAACACCCTTTCTGAAAGAGCATCCCGGTGGCGGCCAGAGTATCATCTCTGCCGCAGGTATGGACACATCAGAGGAATTCCTGGCAATACACAGCGAGGTGGCAAGAGCGATGATGCCTAAGTATCACCTAGGTACTCTGGATGAAGCGGGCAAAGCTGCGTTGAGCTCACAACCAGAAGAGTCGCAGTCGTCAGAACCTAGTCCGAGGTTCCTCGACGCCAGATCATGGAAGAAGGCGACCTTGAAGTCGAAGCAGACAGTGTCGTGGGATACCCGAATCTTCAGCTTCCAATTAGAGCACGAAGGTCAATCGCTCGGACTTCCCGTCGGCCAGCACCTATTCATCCGGCTACGGGATCCAGTGACAAGGGAAGCGATCATCAGAAGTTACACGCCACTCTCTCCACCATCGAAGTTGGGGATTGTAGACGTACTAGTCAAGGTGTACTTCGATTCTGGCGAGCGTAAAGGCGGGAAGATGAGCCAGGCGATCGATTCGATCCCCATCGGCCACTTTGCCGAGTTCAAAGGTCCGATAGGCAAATTCGAGTACCTGGGAGCTGGGCGCTGCGCCATCAATGGCAACGCTCGGAGCGTCGAGCGTTTCGTGATGATATGTGCCGGGAGTGGTATCACGCCGATCTTCCAAGTGCTTCGGGGGGTCATGCAAGATGCATCTGACACGACTCAATGCGTCGTCATCAATGGGAACCGGAAGCTGGACGATATTCTGTGCAAAGAGGAGCTTAATGGGTTTGGCCGAGACGCCTCTGGTCGATGTCAGCTTATCCATACGTTGACTGCACCACCAGACGATTGGCAAGGTCGACGTGGGCGGGTTGATGCATCGTTGATTCGGGAGGTGGGCGCTGCTGCATCGCAACCAACAGAGAAGACGATGGCGTTGATATGTGGGCCTGAAGGTTTCGAGAAGGGTGCGCACAGCGCGCTGCTGGAGATTGGGTACACAGATGATCAGCTGCTGTTCTTCTAGTGAACGGGCGGTAGAATCAGAAACTCTTCCTGCCCACTGACTTCCTGCCTGGGACGTTCACGACTCTTCTGTATGGATCGATTCCATCGACTGCTCTTGACCTGCTCGACCATTGGAGGCGTACCAGCACGCATAAAAGTTCTGTGACTCGCAGCAGACAACTTCTGAACGGTGAAGATGATGCGCTTTTCAACTGGAGATGGAAGGTGGGAGATGACTTCTCGACTGTATGCTCGCATGGGATTGGAACATGCTCTGAGTGGATTGTACCTGATGCACCGGATCACGATGCATGTTTTTAGGAGGCGTTCCGCTATTGGTCCGCCACTAAGATTCGAGCAAAAGAGTAGCCCTCAACCCGGCATCAAGATGGAACAGTAGCCAGGCAGTAGTAGTAGCCAGATCCCTGCCTTCCGCGCATCTCCTCATTGTCCTGCAGCTGCTGACATTCACCCCGCTGTGTCGCTCCGCCATCTCGAACTACCACCCTCTCACTCCAGTTCTGTTATAATGCCGGTTCTCGGCCCACAATACAACAGCACCGAAGACACAAACGAACAACACCGCTCGCCTACCCTTCCTGTTGATCTCAGCCAGCTCATCGCGCGACTTGATCCTCAGATCCATCCTCTCCTGATGGTGCAACAAGGCCTCCTTCATGTCCGCCCTCATCTCCGTCTTCATCTTCGCAAGTTGGGAGTCGATGTCGCGGAGACCGTTGTCAATCTTGTACTCCACCTTTCTCACAGCGTCGAGGCATTCTGTCTTGTTTGTCATGTTCTGGAGGCTAACGCTCGTATATTCGTTTCTTATGTCGTTGCGTGCCCGAGACAAGACTTTCATCGGTGCCGCAACATCTCTAAAGTATTTGAGAGAGGTGTTGGGGTTCGTAAAGCTGTACGGAATAAGGTTGGCTGGTTGCGAGCTCAATGTTCTTGTACGTCTGTGAATCACGATGGTTAGTAACGAAGTAACAGGCTGATCAAGCTTGAGTTACCATTTGCATGCGAAGAGCTTGATATAGCCACAGGAAGTGGTTGGTTTGATGGGTATCTGAGCACTTACCTAGCAGTGATGTGGTTTGCACGAGTAAACGTCTCGAACAGGGGTTGCCGTATCGTGCGTGCCTTAATTGCCTTGAACATCGCTGCTCAATATCTGTGAATGTAACGTTGTTTGACAGAGAACTGGTAGGAAGGTGTGGAAGAAGGCGGCGTTTGAGCGGCGTGCTGTATATATTGACTGTGTAATTCAAATACCAGCCAATCAGAGCCGTTGCATTTTAACATTCACTTCATCAACAGCGGACTAGTCATCGATCGGAGTCACAAAGGTGCGAAAGACCCGAAACGCAATATCTGAACCCGAATATTGGCCATATCTGAGTGCGTATGAGCGTGTGGTCTAGGCTGGCGTCCTCCAAGCCTTGTTTGAGTGCGCTATACTCGGTCGTCTTCACGATGCGATCTCAATTGAAGCAGAGTCCGAATAAGAGAGCGTATCGAATTTAGAGGAGATGACTTGTATACGCAATGCGGGCCCACTGTATCATGCTGCGGCCGTCGTTGCTCCGACGATCGTACCACTCATCAGCCTCGTCCGCTTCTCGAGATGTTCTGTACCTTCTAGCAATCGTACTCATAGCCGTCGCTGCACTATACCTCACTCGATGTGTGGGCACCCCCAAGGAAGTACTTTGGATGCTCGCAATGTCCACCAGCTTTGCAGGACTCGCAGATTCCGCAAGGCGGGAACTCTGGGTAGTAGAGTGAGGGAGACTTATATACTTGTGCCACGTCCTGCAGTTTCTCAATCTCTCCGATGATCTGCTCTTCTCGAGAATGAGGGATGGTGATGCACAAGGTCCGATAAGGCAAGCACCGTTGAACATGATTAGTGATCAGGCGTGCTCGGAATCCGTCGAGGATGATTTGTTTGATTTTGTTCTCAGTTCTGGTGGCCTGGATCTCGTCTGTATCCCCCTTTAACTTGATTTCCCAATCGATAGGGATTTCCTTCGTAAGCTCAGGCAACACTGGAGCCTTTTGGTGTGGAGTTTGCGACGGCTGATAGATCGACCTTGTCGCCCACCATGTAGCGAGCGAGCTTGTTGCGCAATCGCTGTTCCAGTCAGTCACGGTCTCTGCCGAAAGCAGTGGGTGATGCATGCAGGTTGTCGTTTTCCAGCCAAATCTCCCATCTCGAAAACGCCTGATCACCGGGACTTTGGCGCATTTCCGGAATGTGGTCGCTGTGCGGAAAGCACGGGTTCTCCAAGCGCTCATCATCGTTTTGGTAGCTCACTCGAATGCTGGACGGAAGCTTTCGTGGAAGTCAGGAGCCTTTCTGAAACCTCCGAGTGCGACGTGAGTCACCACAAGTCGCTCATGGACAGACGTTGCGAAGCAAACATGTGACAATCGGCTAGTCCTCGTCGGGAATGGCCAGAAACCAGCTCTACCAAACACGCTAGTGGTTGTTCGAGCGTCACAACGTCACAACATCAACAAAGCCACTTCAACTCCAACCTTCGACACTGACACTCGACTCCGCCACGCCAGAGCCGACAAACATTGCCGAGGGTACCACCACGACCATGTCTCAGCTCAACCTACCCCAGACAGAAGACGAAAGCTTCATCAAAGCAGCAACCACTTTACTTGAAAAGATTCTACAGAGTGACGAAAACAAGAGAAAGCAACTTGACCTCCACTCACCAGACCTTGGAGACAGGCTGAACACTTACGAATGGGATTATAAGCGTCTTACGGCTCTCGACTACCTCTCAGATCTGTGTGTCGTCAATCCTGATGGCGCGGTTGCTGTGATGATGTATAAGGACGTGATCACAGTCGCCACGCAAAGTGCTGTAGCTGGGACGACGCAGAAATCTTCTGCTTCTGAAGTAAGTCAAAACATTTCTCATCCTAACTCTGCAGATGCAGACAATAGGGGTGGCGAAGGCAATGGCGGCAGCAGCGGCGATGATACGCAAGGCGATGATGGCGACACAAGGCCGGATAACACCATGGCGGAACCACCACGCGAGAGAGCAGCCCTGCATGTGCCGATCCTCAACGAAGAAGAGAACGGCTTGACCATCGCGTCCAAATCCATCATGCTCCTACGAAGCAACGACAAAAAGAGCACCCAACCAAACAAGTCACCCTTGGTCGTATTCAGCATGGCCAACCACATGGAAGTCCTGCGCTACTTCCTCGTCAAGAGGAAAGCAGTGCCTGGGCATTCCGGACCAGGGTACGTCGACTGGACCAACTACTGTCTCGGTGTAACCTGGTCCAAGACAGGCGCGCGACTCGACAGACTCTTCGAAGCCCCCAACAACGTCCTCTTCCATGCCGCCGCGCAAGAGCAAGCTGTCCACCCACTCCCAAGAAGAGCCATGGAGACTCCAGACAGGTTCGAATGGGCGGGCATGATCCCGGAATTCAAGAAGCCAGTCCTCACCGCGCTACTGAAGAAGCTGCAAGAAGAGAGCAAGACAATGCTGGTGTATGACATCGGCCGAGGCGACTTCGTCAAAGCATTCCGCGACCTTCTCTGTGTCGTGCTTGCAGAACTCCACCAGTGCTTCGAATCGCTTGCGCATTGCGCGTATGATCAGTGTCTTCGCCATGTGAAGAAGGCCAACGCGTACCAACGGCTTCTGTGGAACCTCATCTCGCGCCACCATGTGATGGAGACGATCTTTAATAGCTTGGTAAGTCAGACTGCTGGGTGGGAGCGTTCTCCGAGATAGCATGCGGCGCTCTGCGACCTTCTACCCCTCGATCCCAGCTCTGAGACACTTGCTGACCCTCATCACTACAGGAGCCGTATGAACTAGGCGAAGGCATAGCGGACCGCAGATACGAGCCAGCCGATTTTCTCCAAGCTATGAAGGAGCGATACACAGTCGTCTCCGACGAGCCGACAGCCGCATCGAGCAAGGAGCAGGAGCGGCAGTCGCGCGGGCCCCAAAGCAAGGACGGAGAGGCCAACACGCGCCAGGCCGCCGTCGATTTCGAGCGCGAAGCTATTCGACCGTCGATTCCTCAAGTCCAAGGGTTCAGAATCCTCGATAGCAGAGACCGGGCGATTTTGGATGCTCTCCTGCTCGTCCTCAAGCCAATGACGGCAGCCAGCGTCCTACCTAAGCTCGCCACCTGGCTTCCAGCCGTGAGAGTGGTCGACCCAGCGCCAGCTCCGGAAGCCAGCATGCTCGATCTCGACGCCGCCCTCGCGACCGCTCTCCGAGACCAGACCAGCGGCGGCCCCAGTACATTGAGCGCCGAGGCCCTGAGAGCGAGCTTGCCAGGTCGGAGGCTGGAGACTTTCGCCGGCAGCTACCACGCCGAAGCCCTGCTGGTCGCCGAGCTCTTGAAAGCCGAGACCTCGATCCTCTCAGCGGGTCGAGTGCGAGTGTATATCGTCTCCTCGGAGCGCTCGTGTCCGGTGTGCGCCTGGACACTCGCTGCAGTGGCTCGAGAGCACCAGAATCTTCGAGTGTTTCCGCCAGAGGCGCATCGTCACGTGAGCGCATGTGCGTTGCCAGAGGGCATAAACCCGACGATCACGCAGAACGTGAAGGAGAAGCTGATCACGACGATCACGGCCAAGGAGGAGGTGATTGATGAGGACAAGGAAGCGTGGATGTTCTCGGAGTAGTGGAGCAAGTCGTCGTGGCCTTGACGGCCACTGTAGTGGCGGCTGCCCTGTTCGGCGCCGTGGGACGTTGTTTTGGGCCGAAGAGTTTGTGCTGGCTGCCGCGAGGCCTCACCGCGCTGCTGAGAGAGGAATGGAGCTCAGAGCAGCTGCTGTAGTGGCGGCACGTAGCTTCAAACCCATGAAAACACCTTCATACCTACACTTCTCTCACCGCCCCGCCCAAATGCCCTGCGCCAACCCCCCACCCCTACCCTCATTAACCGGCCTCTTCGCCACCCTCCCCTGACTTTTCACCCCAGCCACCACAGTCTCTAACCCCGTCTCCACCACCACCCCGCCCACAATCATCTCCCCAAGCACCGCATGTAACGTCTCAAAGTTGAAAATTAAATCCAACTCGCACACATTCTCGAACAACCGATC
>JAABUL010002196.1_pt1 | contig 33285 bp, 16 predicted proteins | sample 5559151 | NCBI WGS metagenome assembly JAABUL01 (sample SAMN10711876, study PRJNA513368) | rock metagenome | isolation source: Antarctica rocks | place: Antarctica: Victoria Land, Pudding Butte sud | reverse complement strand
CAACACTATGGTACACCGAAGGAATGTCGATGGGAACACAGCCGCTGAATCATGCTATATTTACCTAGAAGGCTTGGAGATTAGGGAAGAAGTGGTAACGCAACGGTGTGAATATACCTACCTATTTAGCCAAATCCGTTTTCGAGACTTGCCGTTATCTGAGTTGTCAAACGTCGGTTAACCTTTTAAATAATGAGATTTATCTTGTAATAGCTGCCGCCGAAGGAAATACAGCTGAAATCAGGCGCTTATTAGAATAGGGTACCTAGTATTCTCTAAAGAGATCTAATAGACTCGATACCCCTCCTATAGGCTGCTTGTTAAGGCTACCCAAGGGTTATATAACTACTATTAGAATATATCACCTCAGTATTAGAGCGGGATAGGTATTAAAGAACAGCGCTATATTAGGTATTAATAGGTAGATATAAGAATATAGCGGAGGAGCTTTATATATAAGGAGTAGATATATCGATTATAGATAAGAAGGGGTAAATAATACTATACTTAGCGGTAGAGAGCAAGTCTCCTTAAATAGTAATATTACTTTTAAATAGAGGAGCGGCCATATCTACGTAGGACTATAAAGGTAGGACCGTTATATATCTAGCGGCCGAAAGAGGTATTTAGAAGATAATAAAATTATTAATCGGCTAGGGAGCGGAAGCGTCCTCTATAGATAGATTTAGCTATACGCTATTACATCTTTCCGCTTAACTAGGATATAGGGAAGCTACTAAGCTCTTAGTCGACGGTAGTACATTAGTCTCCGCGGTCGATAGTAGTAGATACACCGCTCGTGATTTAGTAGAAGAGAAGGGTAACGCACGGGCTATAAAGGCTCTAGATAGTAAGCTGTCGATAGGCTATATATTTAAAGACCGTCTTATATTACTTTAGATAAGAACTCCACTTAGTTAAATCAACTATTTACTAGCTTCCGTCCTCCAGTTTTCATTACTATTCCGAATAAAGTGTATATACAGACAAGTAGGAAAGCTCGTACGTAGCTAGTAATAGAATAGAATTATATATAAGATTACATGTTATTAACTTACCCTACCCCTTTAAAGTTATATTTAAAGTCCTCGCCGGCGGTAATAGCGACCTCGAGATAAGATATAGTTAATCGATCTCTCTTTCGAGATACTAGAGTGTAAGCCGTCGATATAATATTTTTAATCTGAAGTATACGATTAGTATAAGAGTCCTATAAAGAATCTATCTAGCTACTTACCTAGCGACCATTAAGATCCTTTTCTGTAAGAAAGTTAAGGTCCTTGCGACTATAATATACCTCTCCTTTTTTAATGATAGCCTTTTTTAGGAAGCTCTCCTAGATACCCCTTCTAGTAATAAGGCCTAGCGATTCATACTTTAACGGGAGGTATATTCTACTCGCGATAGCGTTATTAATCTACTTAACCTAGTTAATTATAAGGAATATAATCCCTTAATAATACTTTAGTCCTCTTAAGAATATAGAGACGAGAGCATTATAATAGACGGTATAGAGGAAGTATTACTCCAGAAATACGTCGGCTTTATTAAGAAGGAGGACGGCCTTCCATTTATCAGCGCGCTGAAAGATCAGGGGCAACTGCGCTTCAAGCCGAACTGAGCGTTTGCTTATATGCGGGCAGTTCAGGGCTGCTTGATAGTGTCTGCGGCCGAGGAGAGACAGGCAGATTTAGAATGACGTCTGTTGGCGCTATAATCTCGGGCACGGGTTAAGCGTTTACGAGTAAGCTATATAAAAGTTTATATAGCTAGTGGAAGATAGTCTCGTCTTAGTAGGACTATTTCAGCATACTATACGTGGTTTAGTAACTGGAAAACTGTGAGCTAATGGAAGGCGTAATGAATGATTCTAAGTAGAGATAAGAAGAACCTTTATATACATAACTTAAGAGCTTAATCGAGCCCTTCTCCTCCTGAACATTTCGAACATATCCTGCGGGTTTCTGTTACTCCCGGGCGCTAGGAATAGCCACGTTAAGAGTGCCATTATTATGCGTACCGTCGCTCTCGATTAATTATCTATATCGGAGTGGAGAGTATAACGAAGGTGTAGTAGTTAATTATATAGAAGGCTTAGTACTTTCCAGTAATCCTGTAGGAGGCCGATGGTATTATTTTGACATAAAGGGTATCGAGAGCTAATCGCTTAAGTAGGGACGTTGGTAAAGGGCCTTATTAGCGGCAAAAAAGTTAGTCTTATACTGAGAAACGCGTAATATTTTATCTTTTCCCTGATTTTTCCTGATTTTCCCCTGAATTTCCTATTTTACCCCTCTTTTTCTAGCTTTTAACTACTCTTAACTAAACGACTTCTATTTCAGTAATAGAAGAGCCTTGCATTTCACTTTATATGAAGATCTAAAGTGGTTTTCGCTATACTAACGGTTATGAAGGGGTGTTAATTACCGACCTCGAGACTCTTCTTCAGTAGGGGCGGGAGGCTATTACCTCGCTTGAAGGCGAATTAATGAAAAGGTAATACGGAAGAGCCTTGGAAGGCTTTATAATACCGCTCAGGAAATCAATATTATAGAACGTGTAGATAGTAGAGCGGCTAAGTAAGTCGATAATACCGTCGAGACTCTTAGTACTATCTAAATAAGTTCGCTGTTAAAAACCTACTAAGTATTTCTTTATAATATCCTCCGCTACTATAGCCTAAGTCTTATTATTCTCTGCGCCGCAAGCTTTAGGAAAAAATAGATAGTCGACCTAGGTTTAAAAGAGCGGGTAAATCTTCTAGTATACGTCAGGGATATATAACTCTCCCTAGGCTCTTCTATTTCTAAGACTCTAGCTAGTGATTATTAAATACCTCTATTAGATAGTACGTACGCCTTATCCTATACTTATTAAGGAGGCTAATCTTTTATAGGTCTATAACTTATAACTATAATAGCTTAACCCCGAAAATATACGAAACTTATAGATATTATATTAAATACTTATTAAGAAGAAGCTATAGAATAAAATTAATTTACTAAAGGTAGGTATCTAGCTCTTATTAAAATAAGTATTAATTTAGCTAAAGGCTATCCTATAAGTAAAAGTCCTTGACTACCTATAATATATACCTAATCAGTGGCTTACTTATTACTAGACTTACTTACTAAGGATATCTATAATCTAATAACCTAAGACGCTAAGACCGTTACGAAGTCTAATTAGATCTAGGGCTAAATGTAGTTAATAATTCTATATAATCAGGGGTCTCTACCGTTCATAAGCTAATTTTAAGCTTAGCAATTTTACTCGTAATATTGCTATTAGGTAGGATTTCAATTTCTAGATTCTTAAGCTTTTAATTTACTAGGCGACGAGCACAGATAATATAAAAACTAGAAAGGATAAAGCTCTTAAGTCTTCTCTATATACGCAAGGCGTGTAGTTCCTATATAATAGTACTACTAATTCTTTTCCCAGGGAATCATGACTAAGTTTCTAGCTACTTCTGTCCTAACGCCGTCAACGTATTCGTTAGACTACTTATCGGTAATTTGAATAGCGCCCTGGTTACTAATGCGACGGAGAAAATGCTAAGGAAATAGGGCGCTTAGATATTGTAAGTTTCTACCTCTATCCTGGATCAACTGAATCGTCGAGGGAAGCGTTGATGATTTAAGCGAGTACTTACTAACAGGAGTATTATATTATAGATATCATTGATATCCTAATCCTATATCCTTACCGCTTTAATGCCTAGTATATCTGGAGCTCTCCTACTTAAGAACAGCCAGAGTATAAGGATCTAATTAAGTGATATATACCTATAGAGAAGCTATCAAGTCCACCGTTAACGCTATATAAAGGCGCGGGCGTATAGGGGTAATTAAAGTAGGGTAATAAGGAGAGTAAGCGGCGGGGTTTACTATAAAGGTATACGAAGGAGATAGTTATTAAGTACGGAAAGGAAGATAGAGAGTAAGGAGAGGGAAAGCTGAATTAATAAAAATAATAAAGAGTATATAGTATTAGAATAGTACCTATAAGATTAAAGTATAAGGAAACTAGTAATTACTTCTAATATCTATATATTTAGCTTTCTATCAAGTATTATCCTATCGCTGAAAGAACTCTATATATTAATAGTAATAATCGCTATACGGCTAACTAAAGGCTACGTATTAAATAACCTAACTCATTTAATAGATACCTATTAAAATAGAACTATTACCTCTAAAAGTCTACTTAAGACTACCTGAGAATATCTAGCCTCTTATATTTGAAATTTTAGTACTACTAACTTATAGTACGCTAATTCCTTGACTTCTTTAATACTCGCTCGGTTATTTATATAAAGGAAGTGGTCGGTATAATTTCTTATAAGCCTAGAAAGCTTAACTAGCTATTATCTTCGCCTAATATAGACCTAATATTTAATTACTACGAACTCTAAGGTATAGATTAGGAGAAAGAAGTAGATTAAGAAAGGTTAAAACTAATATCAGCTAATAAGTTATTAATACCTAAATAGATAATATTATAGAGTTTTAGCGAGTAATAATTATAAACGTTTTTAATAAACTTATAAGTAATCTACTTTTCCTTGCTATCTAAGGCCGTGAAGTTAAATATATAGATTAGATAGTAATAAAAGGTAGTCTTATCTTCTTTAATTACAGGGTAATATCCGTAGATCCTCACCGACCTATAATCGTACGAGATTGAAAAGGCGAGGATCTCCTAGTCTAGCTCTTTCTCGCGTCCTATAAATTTAAAAAGTTTAATAAGAACTCTTAAGGTAACGGTTATACTATACGCGTTCTAGTAATTAGTAATGTTAAGAGCCGCGGCGCCGTACTTTATCTTATAAATAAGGAAAGGAAAGTATATCCGCGTTATAACTATAAAATAGGTAAGAAGCTTAGACCTAGGCTTACCTATAAACAGCTTAAGCTTATTTAGTTATTCCTACGTAAATATAGATTATCTGAATCCTAATAAGTAGTCTAGTTATAGATAAGTACCCTTAAATTCTTCTACGCTATTCTAGCCTTTATTAATACTTTTATAAAGATGATTAAGATGTTTAGTACTATAGATTCTTAAAACTTAAGTAGATAGGTAAATAAATAGGGAAATATCCTAGATAATTATAACTTTATTCCTCCCTTATATACTTTTATAAGTTTCTTCGAATAGGTTATCACGAAATAATATATCCTAAGGGAATATCTACTCCTTTTCTAGTAAGGTTTAGTAAAGGCCCCTACTTATATCCGTAATACTTAAAGTGGACTTACGTATATAGCTATCCTTTTACTCTAGGCGGATTTTATATTCTAGATTGTTATATTAGGTACTTTTAACTTCCTATAATAGTTAATTACTAGGTATCTAGAGGGTTAATTATAATTTCTTATAACTAAGGGAAGATAAGGACCTCTTCCTTATAAATAAATAAGGTAGATAAGGAAAACTATATATTAGTTTAATCGGCTCTTTAGCGTAAAAATCTTATAGCTAATCCCGTTTAAACCTTCCTAGAGACTTACCCCTCTTGAAATCTTCCCTAACCTAACTATCTTACTTAAAGTAGTCCTTACGCTACCTCCTAGTCTAAATCTAATATTAGAGAGGGTTAGGGCTGTTTTAACTAATATTAGTCGCCGCCCCTAGATGTAATTCTTTTTTAGTAGTATAGCTTAAAGGTTTAGCTCGTAGTTACTTCGAAGGAGACTAGTCTCAGATTTAAGGAGAAAGATATCTAACTTCTTATACTTCTTACCTTTGTTTCCGTTTTCAAGAGGACGCGGATAGTTTTAGAAGAATTTAACGACTCTATTATACCTAGACCGGGTTAGCGCTATAATGCGGCAAGAGGAGTAATAAAGGTATATACGTTTCTACTCCTAGGATTATTACTTACTAGAGGGGAAGGAGGTACCTATACTTCCCGAATATAATTACTTTCGGATAAGAATTGCTTGTAAGATTGTCGTATTACTTATAGACGTAGACTTTTACGTATGGCTTACTTTTTCTTAATGCCCTGGGGCCGCTTTCCTATAGGATAGTTAGCTTAAATATTAAGTATAGGCTCTAAGTACTTCACCTTAATCCTTTAATATTAAAGGCTGCCGCCTATTCTTCTTAGTATTTAACTTTGCTTGACTACCGGCCATCTCGACTGGAATAACGGGGCAGGAGATGTCTTCATATAGCCGCTGGCTTAGAACAGGGTGTGAGGGGATTAGAAGGAAGATGGTGTGGCTAAAGGGCGCGAAAGTCTTGGCAAGGTTCATGCTAAATCAGCGCCTACCCTGACCCCGCGGCAAGCTCATGAGTCACAGGTAGATAGGTCTCTGCGGTATTGACTAAACGGATTTATCGTTCAAGGGTCCCTGTTTGGCGCTAGCTGCCGTGCATCAACACCTCCAAGAATAGAGAATCTCCGCCTTTCCTCTGTTCTTATAGCCCTCAGTCACAACCCGTATATATCAGAAGAAGAGAAGAATTTGTCAAGTACACTGTCTTCCCGGGCCGAGAAAAAGTCTTTGACGGCAGAGGCAAAGTAAATATTCGGATGTCTTACGGCGACCTTGAACTTGGCGGAGCCGCGCTACGTGTTAAATATCTAAGTGATCTATAGACGTATACCACAAGGAATATCCCACCAAGAACAACCATGTTATCGCTCCTTCCTCTGTCATTTTCCTTCACCCGTATATAGATGAGGACATGGGTTGATTTGCACCGTCGAAGTCTTTCGTATTCTATGCTGTTTCATTCCCCCCACGGCTACCAGCCGGAGCCGTATGCGCCTGCTGTGCCGGCGCATCTCTGCAAACCTTCCCACGATTACCTGTGGCACGGCCACGAAACGTAGAACTGCTCTGCTTCAGAACACAGCAGATCTACATTGTGGCGCCGTGCTCACTGCAAGCCTTCACGGAAGGACAATGCGGCGAAACAACAATACCTCACTCCTCCCGAAGAAAAAATACTCCACATGGGTAAATAACTGGCAGAAGGCGGGGAGACCTTGGTTCGAACTCATCAATCGATTTGGGACTGGGATCTTGCTGCTTGTGCCGGACGAAGTGACCAACCGCAGGCAAGTGTAAATCCATCAGCCCTAGCATCTGCCGTGGGCAATACAGGGTCTCTTCTTCCCTAGCTGATCTATCTCTTTTTAGGCTGCGAGATATAAAGAGCTCAGAATTCAACAATTTTCTAAGGCTTGCGGAAGAACGAGAGCCGGTATTTAGAGGATTGCTCGCCGCTGCAAACGATATAGTGAAGGAAGGATTCCAGGACCACGTTTTATACATGCGAACAGCGATAACTCACCCGCCGAGCCTACTGCCATCCCCACCGTCGGGCCGTAATATATCAGAGATCCCTGCCTCTATCATGTCCGGATCTGAACATGGTGTCAGGGTAGGGGATACGTGTTCGGGGCCGGATCTGGACACTCTCATGACCTACGCTTTTCAACAAGCTGCAGAAGGCCAGCAGCTGAAATCCATCGTTAACCAGTATAACCTGTGGCCGAGTACTCGATTTGATGATCCGAATGGTGTAGACGAACGACCAAGTTGATCCCCAAGCCTCCAACGAAGCCAAAGACGGCCACGTCGTCACCAGGTGTTACCTTTCTATGATACCGGACGTTGGCAACTGGCCGTTTTTGACATTGTTAGAACCGAGGTAATATGCTACGATACGATATGGACCTCTGGTTCGCCTAATTCTACGTTCTTGGTTGGTCAGGCCTTATGCGCGTGCTACGGATCAAACGCTGACTTGGAATTCTAGTTACTCCAACAATGGATTAATGCAACAGTGTCAAGTGCTCAGGAAATGGTATTTGACTGCTATCACGAGAAGGTTAGTCACTCCAATGAAGCTTTCGTAGTTCACTGATAAATGAAATTCAGGACACGCCTATCGCAAGCACTGCGAAAGAGACTGTGATCTTGACTTGGTGGTTTGCACGTCAGCTGTTTGATACCAACGAAGTCAAGAGTCGCTCTGTTGATTGGCGAATGGAAACGGTACTGGCAGATCACGTTCTCTCAAATGGCGGCCAGACCACAGATCCGACGAGAGGAATTTTGGAGGAGGAATTGGTGTCTCCATCAGTTTATTCGGGTGGTGGAAGAGACTGTCACATGGATGACCCTTAGCGATATCGTTCCATCTATTCAGAAGGCAGTTTCATGTTTCTTATCCCCCCCACTTCTGTGGCAACCCATCTTTGCACCGATTGGGCCGTGTTCATTGGGCGTGATGCCTCGGCGATAATGACAATATCCGAGAGGAGCTAGTCCTTTTAGGGAAATCTGGAAGTCCCGGGGATTTTTGACCTGTAGGCTGCGAATTCTAAAATCCTCTCAAACACCGTCTCATAGATGCAAACTAGCTCAGAATCTTTTTTCCATCTTCCAGGTTCTTGCTCTCCTTTTCGAGCTGTATTCTCCTTCGCTTCAGCGTCAAATCCTCCCTAGCCACTTCTTCCAGCTGTGTGGGTGTCATTTCCACTACGGAAGCTGGGGAGAATAATTTCAATGGGTTCGCGGCCCAGCGGTCAGATAATAGTCGGCGGCTTGCATGCGAAGAATCGAGGTGGGATTGCTAAGGGGATTGGCGGGAGGCTAATACGACTCACATTCGTGGATGATTACCGTCTCCTTTGGTATGAAGAAGAGTGGCATTCATAAAGACAAGGTTAGGCTTTCCTGGGATTTCGTTAGCAACGATACTAATGGTGAAATGTCGATAGAGAAATGCCCGAGTCTCTTCGGGTCCGGCATCGAATTCGTCATCGGTGTCAGCATCCTCGTCATCACTATAGATCGAACTGGAATCGCTATCGTGGTCGTTTCCGCTCCAATAGTTGCTGTCGCTGTCGTTGTCGTTATCGTTGTCGCCGTCGCTGTTTTCATCGCTTACTGTGCCGGTATTATTGTCAACGTCGCAGCCAGAACTGACTGCTGTTATAGCATCGCCGTCACGTCTCCTCTTCCTATAATGGCCACCATCATAGGTGGCCTCGTCCGAATCCTGTCTGTTCTTCGTGGCTTTGACGACCGCCACGGTCTCAAGGGGCTCTACCTAGCTCCGAAACTGGCTTGGAGGCCGTCCATCAGCCAAAACGCGGCGCCGACGAAGACACCACCAGTGAAGTGCGTGTTGCGACCCTAGAGGTTTATGCTAGTAGCAATAGCCAATAGTGACTGCAGGTTGGGTTTCGCGGATGAGTGCTAGGTGTACAAGGGGTATTGGGTTATTGTCAAGTCACAACTGATTCAGTTCTCAGTAAGAATAGAATACTTTATTCAACACAAGGAAATCTATCTCAGCTATCAATGAGTGTTCTTATATATTTGAGGTTGCTCCGTCTGCTCCCATGGCTCAGGGCACTGAGCCCACTGAGCATCCTGAGCGTGCTCCCAGAGCTCAGATGCCAAGGCTCCTGAGCTCTCCTGAGCAACAGTCTCGGCTCGGATTATTGTTACCGCGGCCCGAGCGCCGGGTAATCGCCGTGATCGTAACAATGCGCCATGCTCCGACAGCATAACGACTTTGAAAGACGGTTTCATGGAAGATCGCGTTTCTGTCAATGCAGAACAGCTGGGGCCATGAAAGGATAATAGCTCTGCTCACGCGGCCAGGAGACTTAAATATGCGCCCTCCTCCTTTTGTGAATACTGTCATCTGCATTCCGTCATCGAACATAGCTGTGCGCTGGCTTCAAGTAGCTGCATGAGGCCAGCTCGTGTGAGAGGCGCAGATGTAGCATGAGTCAGGCCCATTTCCTAGGGTGGTAGCCAATGATGTACGATTACAGCGGTGAAAGCCATCCCGCGGCCAGTTGCTTTCTAAGTTATCTGGTGGGACTCTAAACGTTTGCACACGTCTTTCCCCACCATCCGAAAAGGCCGTACGTCCGTTTAGTCCGCAAGACGCGACGGAAAGGGCATACACTAGATGGCCTTTCGAGCGGTAGCCGATCCTGACAAGGTCACATTCTCACGTATTGGGCTCTAGCGAACAGGCAGGGGAGTTACGGCCAAGTCGTGCCTTGGATTTGAGGCAAAAACGGGTAGCCAATGCATGGACTAAACGACGAAGCCCACAAGCATGTGATCCTTGCTCTCTAGAATTCATAGTGCAGGGGCTCTAGCGGAATGCTCAGAAATGCGAACATTCCATCAAGCAATAATGGTGGCTGAAGAAGGCCCAACTCTGGAGCCGTGGATTTTATGAACGTAAAGGCCAGTAGCCCTCCCTCCTGGTTTCTGACTTCTAAAGAAGCTCTACCCGATATTAGGGCGTGAAAGCAAAAGGAAAAGAAAGGAAAGAAAGGGAAAAGCATCCAACAACCATCAATTTTAAACATCTTATCCGAACATCCATGTAACAGATGTGTATCTTAGGGATGGGTTTTACCGTTAGGGGTGTAATTTACATCCAACGCATGGCGCGGGAGGCTCTGCACTCTGATAAATATCGGGCCTTGGTTTCCCAGAGACATTCAAGTAGCCTACAGCGCCTTTATCCAGGCGAAATATGGCGTGGTCTACAAGGGTATATGTCCCAGGGACCACCATCTTCATATTGACGATCGTCGCGGCACCTGGGGGAACGCTGACGGTCTGTATAGAGGATGCAGGGGGGCTCACAACGTCGCCGTCGCAGTACACGTTTCTAAAGTTGCTGCCCAATACGTGGAAGGAGCTCGTCAAGTTCGGTCCTGCGTTCCCAAAATAAATGCGGATGGTTTCGTCGGTATGGGCCTTGAGAGGTCGGTCTCTCGTTAGGGCGGACTCGCTCCCGTTGAAGACGACGACGTCCGGTTCCTCGCGCAGCGCGTTTGGATACGAAAACTCCACCATCGACGACCGCCGTCCGTCCTCCAGCTCCTCAGGCGGCTCGTGGTAAAACTCGCTCTGCATCACGTAGTATTCCCGGTCCACCGAGGGAAGATCTCCCTCCGTCGGCTGCACGTATATGAGTCCATACATGCCGTTGGCGATGTGTACGGGCACCGGCGCCGCCGCGCAGTGATACAAGAACAGTCCCGGGTAGAGTAGCTTGAACCTCGCTGTCTTGGTCTCGTTCTCTTCCGCCGTCGTCAGCGCCGCCCCTCCGCCAGGGCCCGTAAACGCGTGGCAGTCGACGTTGTGCGGATTACCCGTCCGGTCCCGATTCGTCAGCGCCAGCTCCACCACGTCGCCGACTCGCGCTCGGATGAACGGCCCGGGAACCGTGTCATTGAACGTCCACTGTTCGTACTTGTACGGGCTCGTAAGCTGCGCCACTTTGGTCGTCGCCGTCAGCGGCACTTGGAGGAGCACAGGATAGTCTCTGGTAATCGATGGAGGAACATGCGGCGCGCTCGTGAGTATCGCCTCCTCTTTGGGGAGTTTCGATATTTCTGATGACTCCCCTTCGGAAATCTCGTAGATTTCCGGACGCGAATGCGCCGTTTCCCCGGCTTGCGCAGGCACAAAGGAGATCGAACGCCGCGTGGACATCGGCTCTGGCGTCACCACCGGAAACGGCTTTTCCGCAAACTCATAGGGCGGTACCGGTTTCTCTAAGGTGGGCGCAGGGGTTGGATCCACCGCGGCGGTCGCGCTATCCTGTGCCCAGATCCTCCGATCTGAGCTCTGGCGTCGCCAGTACAGAAACATACCGAGCGCGACTGAGGTGGAGAGCGCTAAAACGAAAGTTAATCGAGTATGTTTCGCATAATGATCGGTTCCGGGTTTGAAGGAATCGGTCGAAATCCCACGTGCTGGAATCCACCCAGCTCGTCGTGGTGGTGACGGTGATGTGGAGAAGAAACATGTCGAGACGCATGCTCTGCTTCCTGATACGGAATGCCGTCTGGTCGTTGAAGCCACTATCCAGGACGTCCTCAGTGGTGCGCGCAAGTAAGTCGTACTGGCACTCATTATCCGCGCAAGAGAAGTACAGTGCAGTGCAGTGCAGTGATCATTTCGTCGAATTGCGGAGAAAAGAAAGAGGGCAGGAAGGCAAGCAGGAAGGCACTTTGAAATACAAAACATGTCAAAGGCCAAAGGGCAAAGGAGTTTTATAGCACAAGAGGCGAAAAGTGCCGCCCACCATTTTATTACTGCCCAAAAAGCCGGATATGCCGCCCATTGGAATTTTGCAAGACTTGGAACACGAGCCATTATAGCCCTGCGTTGCCGACAACGCAACAGGGCATACTCTCCCGCTGCGATGTGCTAGCAGTTTGCGATAGCCGTTCCAGTCATACTACGTATGTGGCTTTGGAAAGAGGAGATGTGAGCCTAGTCTGAGCTACAGGAATACAATACGAGCGAAAAGAGAATCCATCCGTCCGACCTCGACCTCGATCTCGACTTGTTTGACTGCGTCTTGTAATTTCGGCCCAGGATGCCAGGGAAGGAAACTGCGGGCCGCGGAGATCCAAACCATCACATGTGCCAGGGGAGGAAACTGCGGGCCGCGGAGATCCAAACCATCACATGCGCCATGGGACTTCTCCACTTTATATAGGACGTGCTATAATCAACGAAAGTGCTAGTCTCATCTCACCTGAAAAATCCTACATTTGCAAGAACGATGTCGAAGAAATCTTCTCTCATAATCTTCGCCAGCACAACTGGGCCTTCAAACCTTCAGTCTTCCATTCGTCAAAAGTTTCACTCCTTCTTTTATCCGGAACATTGCTTCAAAATGTCCACCGCTGCTGGTGAGCCTCGTGGAAAGAAAGACTTGCACGTACATCAACTGATTGCGCTTTCCACCTATCCCAGCTCCACCGAAATTTCCCTTCGCTCGCCCTGCGGCCGTTGAACCGCCCGTCGAGTACGCCCGGCTCCGTGCCACCGACCCAGTGTCCAAGGTTGAGCTTTGGGACGGAAGCCACGCCTGGCTTGTTGTCAAGCACAATGACGTCTGTAGTGTTGCGACTGATGGACGCCTGTCAAAGGTAAACAGGAGTATGGACCTATTTCGACATACAGTTCACGTTTGGTGACTGAATAACTCACCTGCCTTGGTTCTTTAGGAACGTTCTCGTCCTGGTTTCCCCGAGATGAGTGCAGGCGGAAAACAAGCAGCCAAGAATAAGCCGACATTCGTCGACATGGATGCGCCGCTGCATATGCAGCAGAGGTGAGAACGAAGCCTCTGAGTTTTTCGGAGACGCCACCACATCTGACTCGATTTATTCTTCTCCGCGCAGGGCAATGGTTGCTCCTCTCTTCACACGCGAGCACATCGATACGATGCGTCCGCGCATCCAGAAGACCGTCGACTCACTCCTCGACACTATGCTCAAGGCTCGCGGGGATAAGGCCGTTGATCTCGTTGATAAGTTTTCTCTGCCGGTTCCTTCCTACGTGAGGGCCCTTTTCCTTTTTTTGGGGACGGCCCAATCGACATATTATATACTAAGACGTATCCGCGTGTGTCATGCCAATAGATCATCTACGGTATCCTGGGAGTTCCATTCAAGGACCTTGAGTACCTCACTCAGTGCAACGCCATCAGAAGCCATGGAAGTGCTACTGCGACCGAGGCGTCAAGTGCAAATCAGTACATTGCTCACATTTGATCCCTGTCACTGTTTCTTCTTCTTACATTCCCAATTATGGCAGAAACGGTGACTGAGCTAATATCACAAATATTAGGGAGCTCCTTGACTACATCAGCAACTTGGTCGAGCAAAAACATGCCAAGCCTGCGGATGATCTCATTAGCAAACTGGTCGTCGAGCAGGTACGCACTCTCGCTGCAATTCCTCTGTTCCCTTTTTGGACTGCCCCAGCTAACCACTTATCGTTCCGGCTTTCAGGTCACTCCAGGACACATCACGAAATCGGATGCCGTCCAGATCGCCTTCCTGATGCTCGTTGCCGGTAACGCCACGATGGTCAACATGATCAATCTCGTAAGCTTCAATTCCCCAAAAGGTTTACTCAAACGGTGAATTTCTCTGACTTAAGCGTTGTTGGTATTCTTCAGGGGGTTGCTACTCTTCTACAGCACCCAAACCAGCTCAAAGACCTCAAAGCCGACCCTTCCATTGCCAAAGCTTTTGTCGAGGAACTCTGTCGATTCCACACCGCGTCTGCTATGGCCATGCGTCGTGTAGCCAAAGTTGATATCACTCTCGGAGGCAAGGTACGCACTTTTGCCATTCATTTATGTGCGTCCTTTACTAATTTGGCCTCCCTTTTCCAGCACATCAAAGCTGGCGAGGGTATTATCTGCTCCAACCAGTCCGCGAACCGGGATGAGGACGTCTTCTCTAATCCAGACACCTTCAACATGCGCCGTAAGCGTGGATCCGAAGAGGCTCTTGGGTATGGCTGGGGTGCCCATCGTTGCATCGCCGAGTGGCTCGCTCGTGCGGAGCTTGAAGTTGTCTTTGGTGAACCCTTATTCCCTTAGCTCACAAATTGGTGCAGTTCGCTAATTCTTGCTTCTTGTAGCTACCTTGTTTCAGAAACTTCCGAACTTGAAGCTAGCGATTCCTTTTTCTGAGATCAAGTACTCTCCGCCTACTATGGATGTTGGAATCACAGAACTTCCCGTCACTTTTTAAAGCTCGCCCAGTCTGTCCTTAAGAAGAGATATCTTTCTTTCCTCCAGCGCCTATTCTTCATCTAAACTTAGCCAATCCTGTCGTGCGCAACTGGCAAATACAGGTATGCGTTGGTATGGAAGCGACCTGGTTAACCACCTTCCTACCTGACGAACAAGCATAGTTATAGACATAAGAATATCTGATCGACAGATCATCTTACCTATTCCATCCGATCCTCTGTTCTCCTTTTTCTATCTAGCTATAAGCGAGTGAACTATTTATGTATTGTGACAGTTCCAGGAACAGCATAGCTTACGTCTTCGATGTTGTCACCTTCTCTTTGAACCTTCTAGAGATCGTTAAACCACTGCTATTGACGTCTGCAATATCCAACACACCCTTCTCCGGCTCAGTGAGACGAAGCTTGGTACATGTTCCTTCTTGTAGCGATCCCACTGGCGTGGCCTCTGCCGTTGAAGTTCAGGCTACGGTTGTCGACCTCGAGTCTTGCTTCAAAAGCACGACTCTTCTCTTCTGCCACGGATTTCCAACCTGTCGCCCTCCTGTCAGCGCCTCATGTTGCCTTTCGCGGATATACGGCGGAGACGCCCACAACTTCGAACGCATCGAGCCTCACAGTCCTTCCATCTAGGCAGGCGGGGTCTTACCATGTCACAACGAGGGATGACAGTGTACGTTACAGATCAAGAAATGAAAGCATGGATGAAGAAGATATAATTTCCTACATAATGGTCATTTATATTCCATTCACACGTATTTGCAGGTATACATTAATACTTGAGAGAAAGTCCGTATTTTGATATCGCCCTTACGAAGGATTTCAAAGAAGCCTCGACTCGCGAGTTTCGTTTCCCGGAACATTCTGTGCATGCCTTTTGGAGGGGTTTTGAGTACATGTACCGAGGAGACTACTCCGAGGATCCAGCAGTCAGTTTGAATACGCAAGGTTTGCTCAAGGTCGTTGTGTGTAAGGCACAAGCTAATGATCTGGCAGGAGATGACCTTGAATTATTGAAACACCCGAGAGTCTTTGCTCTCGCCGATATCTTCCTAATGCCCAACCTCCAGGCATACGCTCTCTTGAACTTCAAAGTCTGACTCCAGCAACATTGGATCAGCGATACATTCCCCGACTGCATTCGAGAGATCTATACCAACACACATGAGGAGGATTCCATTATGAGACGTGCTGTGGTTGAGGTCACTCGGATTCATTCCTATGTGTTGTGTCACAAATTATCATTCCAAGCTGTGATTCGTGAGATAGGGGAATTTGCTGTTGATGTCGTAAAGGGGCTGGCGGAAAAGAAGCATCCTACAGATCACGTTGGTCCCGAAACGGGTTGGATGTAAGATCTTCAAGGGGCAAAGCGAAAAGAGCAGGTGGCTCGTCGTCATCCAGGGGGCTATAGCAGACAGCATTGGTAGAAGTACAAGTCTGATTGCACTTCATATTTCCACACGCACAATCGAGCATGCTGATTGCTCCATCCAAAACATTATCTCGCCTTGAAATATGGTGCTTATTTAGATATAGATGGAATCAAGGAAAAGTTTAGCAGCGTAGGGCTGACGAGGCCTCGCGCAAAGGTGTGGGATGGACGCCTTTAGATTCCCGGTTGCCCATATGCGAGTCCGAGTGAATGCAAGGAGGGGACTGGCGCTCTCTAATTTAGGATTAGGCTACAGCGTTTGGAGAGTCCACGTGATAGCTTGGCAGCAGCGGTGATAGAATTTCACGAACGTTTCAAGTCGGAAGGCCAAGTGCTGACCTTTCTGAAAGATTCTATAGGGTAATCTTAATGCCCAGCTAAACTATGTAGAAAACAAACGTAAAACAAACGAATTAAACCAGAGCAAGTGCAAGTAAGAATCATGCACGCAAAAAGATCTTGTGCACCGTCGCCGTATGATTCTTGAAACCCATCACACTAGGCAGGACCAATCCTGCTGCCGAGCACTGTGGATGCGGACAGGGGACCGGATCCTCCTGGGCGAAGCTCTCCAAATGCTTCCCCACCTCATTCATCATCCTGTTGGGTTTGGCGTACTCGAAGATCCGATGCAGGTAGGGCAGCCTGTCATCACCTAAGCAGAACAGGCATTGGGTGGGCCGGCAGACCATAGGGAAATAGTCTTTCGCGTCCTCCCCGGACTCACTCACCACACCTTCCGACTCCTCCTGTTTGATAGTGGCCTTGGGCCGACCGCGGCGCTGGGTTTCCCGCCGATAGCATAACGCCGCCCGGGCGTCGATGGCCTCGATCCTTCGACGGAGCTGTTCTCGATCGCTTAGATCATCGCCGGGACTACAGGTAAGTCGGACCACCTCAGCTCGCTCGGGGATGTGGTATTCGATCGGCTTCGCGGGTAGGATGTCTGGTGCGGCCGTTGGAGCGGCGGTGGTGGCGGAAAATTGTGCGTCAAAGGCCACGGTGTCAGCGGTCCGGAAGTATCATTTCCGCGCTTGTGCGATTATACAACTTCGCAGCTTGATTTTCGTGTAGTTCAACCGGGCTTCGGCCTTTTTCTTCTTGGTATAAAGGGTTATCCCTATGGCATCGTCGACGGTTTTATATCCTGCGTTGTGGATTCGCGCCGTGAGAGCTTTGTTTCGTTGGCCGAGTCGGATCACTTGAGAGTGTTGTTTCAACTGGGTCTTCTACTCGGACGACAGCTCCGTCGGGGCGCTCGCGTCGGCCGTTAAACTGGCGAGCCGGGCCATCTTCTGGACCACCTCGTTGGATGGCTTCCCGAGGTAGCAAGACTCGGTATCGAATCGGATCTCTTGGTCTAAATAGTAGCCGACTGCTCCTTGCTGGTAGTTAAAAAGTTGATCTCGCACCGAAGAGGGAGCGCTGTCTGTTGCTCGTAGATAAGATCAGCGTTGCAGCGATTCTTGGGAAGCAAATCAGAAGCGGGAATTAAAGGGCAGACGTACTATTAACAACATTTAGGAGGCCACGTCGGAGCCTATACTGGGTGAAAGAATGTTTGAAACCCGCTTTCTGTCCGAGACGCTTGAGGTAACGGATCCACGTGCTGGCTCGCAATGGTGCGGTCGGCGAGGTGCCCGCTTCACCCGCACCGCGTAATGGCTCCCGGAATACCGGACGATCGAGAACTCGACGTTTCCATTTCACCGTTAAGCTCTTCCTGCCCTGCGGGATCTGCACCCGAAATATATTCTCGACGTATTTTGCGTACGTAGCTTCGAAAGCGTCATCGTACACCGCGAGAGATATGAAGTGATCAAGGAGGGAGAATAGCGGATCGTCTTCTCCTCCGCCGATGACCAACGTTTTTCTGCAAACGGTATCGGTCAGCCACGGGTCAGCGTGATTGTCAGGACGAGGGATGGGAAAGGCAGGGAGAAGAGGGGATGCAGATTTGCTCACATTCGCGGATTGTTGTCTTCCCCTTTGGTGTGCAGAAGTGTCGCCTTCATAAAGACCAGGTTGGGTTTCCTAGGAGTTTGATTAGCAACGATACTGATAGTGAAATGGCGATATAAGAACGACCGAGTTTCTTCGGGCCCCGCCTTAATATCGTCATCGGTGTCGCAATCCTCGTTATAGTGATAAAGCGAGCCGAGATCGCTGTCGCTGTCACTGTCGCTGTCACCATCCCAGGCGATATTGGAATCGCCGTCACCGTTGCTCTTCACGTCATTGATTTCGTCCATTGTGATATCGTTCACAACCTTCCTGGCTTCGCGGGCACTTGCGACCGCTGTATCGTCGGTGGGTACATCCGGCTCATCGGGATCGTTAAGTTTGACCCGAGTGTTGAACAAGGAGCACGGTCGGCAACCGAAAAAGGCGGCCGTAAGTAAGCCGGTGGTAACTTGAACCCGCTGCCGCTCATCCTTGAATGTCAAATTATCAAGCACCCAGTATATATAGAGGAGAAGGTAGAGATCATCGAGGCCGATGACTGGCTTCTTCTTAGGGAGAATGCGGAGGCCATGCTCATCGATAAGTAAATTGATATACTAGTATATCCGAGACGTCAGCGTGGAGCTTCGGAAGCCCGTAGGAATCAATATCTCACATTACGTATGTCCCTTCTATCGCGTGGATCAAAGTCCCGATTAGCCTTATCGAGGATATGCATTCTTAGAACCCGCCAGTAGTTCCTTAAACTCGATGCCACGCCGATTCTATTATAGTTATCCATTGTCCATTTCTAAAAGACTTTAAAATCTGGCACTTATGCGTCTTCGAGGAATGTTTCAGGATTATGGTCAAGTTCGCCGTAAAACCTAGATGGTGGTTTCGTTAGCGACGGCAAGCGCAGACTTTGATAGAAGATGAACTACCCCTTCCACTTCTCTAATACCGATTTTAGGCATTTCTTCGTATTATCGGTAGCCTTTGGCTTAGTCTTCCCTTCTGTGGCGAGCCGTGCGCGCTCCTCAAGGTAAAAGCTTAGTGGTAACCTGGCCTTCTTGCGCTGTGCTCGTCCCATGCTGTCGACTTGAATAACACAGCGCTGCTGTGGACAACGAGCAGGGCGTGAGGGGTGGCTGCAACCTGGTGGCTATAAAGATGATGACGGTGCGGGCAAATGATGCAAGTGAAGTCCTGCTTCACTAACGAACGTGGGAGACGAGCGAGCTGAGGAAGAAAAGAGGTGGGCTCCAGGCCTCATGTTATGTTCGCTGCCTCACAGAGACGTGCTTGAAGGAAGGAAAGATAGGTGGGGGGGGCAGCAAGAAAGTAGAGGATTCCAGCAGGGATTCCTTAGTGCGACAGGGGTCCCCGGCAATAGGCGGTGCCTTTTTTTAGCGGTAGGGTTGTCGGTGCTTAGTTCAGCCGATCCGAACCGGACCCTGCACGGTACCCGGGCTACTTAAAGCAGCTGCCAGCCTATCTCTTTTTGGCTTCCCTAGTACCTGAAAGTAGTTTCTAGAAGTTAACTTATTAAATACCTAAAACCGGACTTTTATTAAAATAAAAGTAATATCCTATTTTTTTTGCTCGCCCGATTTTTTTTCTTAAATTTCGGTTAGTTTATCGCTTTAAGTTTTTATATCGAAATTACGGTATATAATAAAAAAATTAGGGATTAACGATTTATTTATTATATTATATCGTTTTAAGCTCCGTTTTTAATATATCGAATTCGGACGAAAAATATATATCGCGAGTATTTATTTTTATTTTTTTAGTAATATTACGTCGTTTTTTTTAATTTTTAAGTAACGTTTTTAATTTAGCGACGTTAATATAAAGGAGACTTAGTCCGTTTTCATTATATTTTTTTAAGGTTTTAGCTCGGTTTATATTTATTCCTGCGTTAGTATTATCGAATATATTTAGCTTTAGTTCGGTTTTGCTTTTATCGCTTTTTTTTTTTTGCTTTTTTTTTTAAATTTCGGTTTTTATAGCCCTTTTTGCTTTTAGAGCGTCCTTTTTACGTTATTTCTCGGTAGCCTGTTTTTTTTTAGGCTTGTGCTGCGCGCCGTTTTTTTTTTTTAAGCGGCTTAAAGCTTTCTTAATTTCTTTATATTAGTTTTTTTTTTTGCTCCTCGATCCTGCGACGGCGGCGGCGACGATAGCCTGGGCAGTCGCTTGTGGATTGATATAAGGGCCTTTGTATCCGCGGGTGTTAGCTGGTATAGCTGGTGGAAGTCAGTCAAAACACTAAATTACGTTATAAAAAGGGCTTTAATATACTGGATGATATATAGGTGCGGTAAAATGCGCTGGCAATGGAATTTTCGTGGTTGCTAGTAATTCTGGTGGAGGGACGAAAATCAGGTGTGCGCGAAATTTTTTATTTTTTTTTTGCCAAGGAATTCTCATTACTTTTGCACCCAACAATACCATTGACAAGCGCCGGGAGGACCGCCGTGTTGACATTCCATTCCGGGAGAACCTCCAAAGACACTTCGACGGTCAAATGCGCAACTCACTTTCACGTAATGTCTGAAAGGCACCGGCTGCTATGCGTTAATGGAAGTGTATCTAAGTAAGCAGCCACGGCCGTTGGGAGCAAGGCTATTCCCGCCCCCAAAATGATGCTTGAGCCAATTGAAGCAGACGAGGAACCGCCAAAGCCTGCGTCGACGTGCCTGGGCCTGGAGATAAGCGAGGTACCTTACAGTTAAGGTATTTTTGGATCCTCAGATGCACGTCGCGCAAGGTAAGGCGACCTAGGTTATCCAAATGCGTGTTTGCGGCGCAATAAGTGCCAATATTTGTTCTGCCTCTTCCTCTCTTTTTTTTTCCCTTTCATCCTGACCGTCCAGATCTGTGGTTTCCCTTTCGTCTCCCTCCCCCAAAAGAAAAATCAAATGTCTCTCCGCTCACTCTTGTCATGTCTGGCCCTACTACACGTCCACCCACTCTTCAGTTCTCGCGCCTTAGTCGCCTCCGACGCAGCCGGCAAACTAAACCTCTACAACGACTTCAACTGCAACCACCCCAGCACCCTCAACCCAATAGTGACCCTCCCACTGTCCACCTGCCTTGTCACTACCGGCGGCGAAGGTCTCGTCGTCGCCGCCCTGCCCGCCTGCCCTCAGGGCACCGCAGCCCCGATATTCTATTCGGATACAGCATGTGGCGTGCAGACCACTGTGGCGAAAGACACGCTGTTTTCACAAGGCTGCTTCCAGATTGCGGATGGGGTTGATCTGTTCGTTGCGCGCTCGGTCATGTTTTCTTGTCAGCCGGCGGCGAATAATCCGTTGCCAAGTAGCACGTCGACGGCTGTGGTGTCTGCGCTGGCGGCTGTGGCGACAGGGACTAGTGGAAGCAGTGGAGGTAGTGGAGGTGGAGGCACCACATCCGCCGCTGGGTCTACGCCGACAGACACGAGCTCTCCGACCAACGGCACCGGTAGCAGTGGTAGCGGTAGCAGCAGCAGCAGCAGCGGTGGCGGCAGCGGATCCGGCACCGACAGCTCCAGCTCAAGCTCCAGTCTCACAACAGGCGACATCATCGCCCTAGCAGTCGGCCTAGGCATCGACTCCAACAGACAGCTTTCGCTTTCTAATGTTGGGCACTGGAGTCTCCGAAGGCATTGAATCTTAATCTTCATGAAACAACGGATTGATGGGATGATAGAGCACGATCAAATGCGAGCGTGAAAATAGCGCGCGTCTCCACAACCATACTAGCGTATTCATAATGCGGGGCTGCCAGCCAATCAACGGAACGGCTGCTGCCTAAATAGTTAAAATAATCTATGCGTAAGTCTTTTCGCATTCTTACTATCGTTGCATCGATTGAAATGATAATGATGTGAGCAGCTCAGCGCACAGCAGCTGGGAGTCGGCGCTCCAGGTCTATCGCACTTACAAATGGGGAACTTGGTGAGTGGATTTTGCCTCCTATCTTGCCTCTTCGCCATGCCAAAACACCCCCTGTCAGCCAAGACATGGCTATGGTGTACTGACAGCTCATCTACAATAGGATTTACGTGTGGCCGGCAAATATCGGCTGCAAAGGAGGATTGGTGGTGGCAGCTTCGGCGCTGTGTACATTGGTAACAGATGCAGACGTCCTAACTACCTCTTGAGACTCACAGCGCACAAGGAACCCACGTCGACACTGGCGACGAAGTCGCTATCAAACTCGAGCATGTGTCAATCGATCCGTCCGTTCTAGAGCGTGAAGCCGACGTCTATCGATCCCTCTCTAGTGGTGCCGGTATTCCACGAGTTCACGCCTTTAAGACCGAATGCGAATTCAACGCCATGGTATTTAATCTTCTGGGCCCAAGTCTGGAAGATCTCTTCAACTTTTACGGTCGCAAGTTCTCTCTCAAAACAGCGTTAATGCTAGCCGACCAGCTCATTTGTCGTCTTGATTATATTCATTCCAACGATGTCATCCATCGAGACATCAAACCAGAGAATTATTTGATGGGTGTAGAGAAGCATAGGAATCAGGTTTATGTGACCGACTTAGGCCTCGCCACGGAGCGCCATGCAGCCCAGGCGGAGGCAAACACCGGTCGTGCCCTAAATGTAAAGTTGGTGGGCACGGCACGTTTTACCAGCGTCAACAGTCATTTGGGTGTCGGTGAGTGGAACGTCCTTGGCTCTTGCTTCTCGAACGCTAACAGATACCCAAGTGCAGCACCGCTGCGATGACTTAGAATCTCTAGGATACATGCTTCTTTACTTTCTCCGGGGCTATCTCCCATGGCAAGGTCTTACAGCCACAAATCAAGAGCAAAAGGAGGAGCTTATATTGGCGATAAAGCAGACGATCAGTACGGAAGATCTGTGCGAGGGTCTTCCAGGGGAATTTACAACTTATTTCAATTATGTCCGTTCTTGTGGCTTTGATGACAAACCTCAATATGCCTATCTACGCAAAATCTTCCGCGCTCTCTTCGTACGCCAGGGTTTCGATCATGATCATGTATTCGATTGGACAATCCTCAAATATCTGATGACTATCCAATGAAGGACGGTCCTGCAGAGCGTGGGTGCCTTGCCGAAAGAGCTGCACAAATTTTGCTGTTTGAGAGAAGACCAAGGCGGCATGAGTTGGCACCAGATGAAGGCGGACAAAGGTCGGCGTTTGCAGATACGATAGTGAGTCCTAGTCCTCATGGAGCATCTCTCGCACTCCACTCAATGCGGAGTCCGTGAATCAAGTTCATCTGGAAGCGGTATCAAGAGTGGATGCCAAGGGAAGGGGCAGCCATAAGTGGATGCTGGCCGAGGGAGCCAAAAATGGAGGCGGAGCCAAAGATAGATGCTGTGGAAGGGACCAGAAGTGGATGCTCGAGCCAGAAGTGGATGCCCTGTGTGAGCAAGGATTGAATGGTACGACCAAAAGGTGAAGATTACCAAGGAACGGATTGGTCCAGACAGCTATATCCTCTGGGAGAGACGCATTTAGGGTCAAAGCTGTAGAGACCTAATCCGCGACTTACTTCTACAAGTTCGATATGTCGTAATCCACCAGTACACCGCATCCTCATCCATCACCTGCAGACACCCCGCTCCGCCCGAATCTTGGGCTCAACGTAAGCAGAGGGTCGAGACCCGCGATAGAATATAGGAATATGGACCGTCCCCGAAGAAAATGGCAGGCAACTCAACATAAGGAAATTCAATAAGGTAAGGAGCTCCGCGTCTAAAATTAGGCGAAGCGGCGCGAATGCCTCAACGAATTATCTACCTTAAACCCGGAAGTCTTAAAAGCTTTAGATATAAAAAAATGCATACTAGAGGTACAGGGAATATTATTAGGAAAGCTCGCTACTAAAGAGAATTACCTAAAGGGACTAGTAGAGGACTTAGGCCCGCTAATCGCAAACTTTAATAAACGAGTTTAAGAGGTAGAAGAAGTAATATAATCTATATAGTATTAACTACCTTAATTAAGCTTCGAACTTAGGAACGCGGAATAAGGAGAGTAGGGTTTTAGCTATAATAGTAATCGTCCTGAATAGTTTAAATATTAGCGTAAAACGTTATAAGACTATAAGAACTATATTATCTTACCTAGACAAGCTATGAGAATCTAGTATTTAAAGCGGTAGGGTTAAACCGCTTAACGTATTACTATACCTAGATAGTAATTATAAAGCTATTCCTTAGGTCTATACTATATATAGACTTACTAACGTATATATAATTAGTTAAATATAAGTTTATATTAATAGTAATAAATTCAGTTGAAAATTAAATTATAATAAAGGATGTAAAGGCGTATAAACGGGGTTTATAGAATTTATTTCTTTTATACCTAATCTTCTATAGTAATATTAGCGTTAATAACTCTCTTTCTAATATTACTATTAAATAATCTGGCGTTATTACCTAATTAGGAAGTAGATACGGCGAGCTACTAGGATATATAAATTCTTCCTACTAGGAATAGAAGAATGACGTGCGTACTATTTACTATAGTAGCTTTAAAGTATTCCGAGGGGTATAATAACTAAAGAGCCGTATTAAATAGATATTATCCCTCTCTTATATATTTTTCTACCGTAAGCTCTATTAAAGAGGAAAGAGATAGATTAAAAAAGTATTCTTCTATTATAATTTAATTATCTCCGTCGCGAATAATAAAGTTAAACTATTCTTAAAAGGATTCATCCTTTTCTATAGCTTTTATAGGCGCTAAAGTAATTACTTAAAGAGGAGTTTCCTTAAATAGAACTCTTTCCTTAAGTAGGCCTTCTTCGGGTAAGATCTTATCTAAATAAAAACTTAATAAAATTATAAAAGGCGCTACTAAACCTCTTTCTCTCTCGCTATTATATATTACTAGCTCTTTAACGTCGTTTATAGGTTAAGGTTCCTAATTCCCTTAAACGCTTTATAAACGGGGCGGACTTTTAAATAGATAGCTTATCTCTTACAGCTACTTTATAAAATTATGCCGTCCGCTTATATCTTAATCCTCTCGCGTATCCTCCGCGTTTAATTACTCTTAGGGTACGTATATTTAATCTATACCTTCTCGCGTTAGGTCTTATTTTTACTCTTAATTACTAATTTCTCTTTCTTAATTATTTAATTTAGGTCCCGAATAGGATATCCTTCTATTAAAGTAAGCTAGATAAACGGACCTCTTTATAAAAATAGGTTAGATATTGCTTCCTTAACTTTTATTAATATTTTATTTATTATTAAGGAAAAGAAAGTCCTTACTCTATTTATATACTAAGTTGAAGGGATATATATATCTTCTCTCCTAGTACTCTCTAGGTCTGTTAACGACGTATATAGGCTTTAATTATTACGGTTCACTCCGTCCGTGAATAGGATAGACCTATGATTAGTTCTCGTGAAGAGGAGTATTAAGGAAGTAGGGTAAGTAGACTTATACTAAACAGGTCTAGTACAAGGTATTATATTTAGTACTTAGGAGATTACTAGAATTATAATATAAGTTAAATACGGAGCTCTTATCTACTTAAAAACATCGCTATCTATATAGATATAGGAAATCCGTACTAAGAGGTATACTTAATATACTTAGTTTATAAGTATATTAATTACTATTATAGCTTAGTAACTTAGCGCGCTAAGTAGTATAGCTTAATACCTTAGTACGCTAAGTATAGCGGTCTCTTCTATACGTACTAGTTATATATATTATATTATACTTTAATATACGTAATATTAAGTCTCCCCTCTAAGATTTCTCGTTCTAAGAAACCTATCTTCCTTTTTATTTAATGCCTATTTAACGTTATTCTAAACTATCCTCTACTACTTATTAGAAGGCTCTTATTAATAAGATTAGCTTATTATTAGTTACTATACGTATATATAAGTAATACGCGGATTAGAACTATCCGGAGAAATATTATATTAGGGCGTAGTTTATAAAGTACGTGAAGTATATTTATACTAGGTATTAATATAATCTAGCGCCGTTTTTAATAATATAATAGCTTAGGCTTAAGCGTTAATGAAAATAAAAGTTAATAGAGGCTCGTAAAGTACTCGTAAAGTAGTCGCGGCTCTAAGCGGAGGTAGATTAACTTAAGAGGAAGGAATAAGAGCTAGTTAAAGGCGAGTGTTACGACTAGCTAAGACCAGGTAGTACATGTTATACTATAGTCGGTATTCCGAGGAACGGTTACCTACATGATAGCTTCCTTGGCAGGCGAGTATCACTCGCTCTACTTAATAGCGAGTCAGGCGAGTACTAGTCGCTCTACTTAGTAACGAGTATGACGAGTACACCTCTTAGCACGGGTTTCCTATGTCTATATAGATGGCGATGTTTCCTAGTAGATAGGAGCTTCATACTTAACTCATGTTACTAACCTAGCTATCTCCTAGATACTAAATATAATATAATTATACTAGACTAGCCTAGTATAAAGCCTGCCTATCCCGTCCTTAACATTCCTCTCTAAGAGATTAATCCTAGACCCCGATCAACCTTTAGATAATAGGGTCGTAATACTTTAAGTACCCTTAAGATAAGTACCTTAGGATGAAACCCTACCTTAAGCGAGTAAGGATAGCGACCTCCTACTCGTAATAAAGACGATAAAATCAGGGTTACTAAACTAGATATATATTATAAAGAATGAGATAAACTAGAGAAGTAGCTATTATAAGTATAACTATATTTTAAATTTAATATTATAATATAAGTTAAATAACCCCTTTTTATTATTTCCTATTTAAGAGGGCGAGCCTAAGAGTAGTCCACCCCTCTATTAAAAAGATACTTAGAAGATCCTAACAATAATAAAAATAAAGATATTAAGAGATAGATAAAGAGCTTCTTAAGGTTCCGCGTTAAGATATAATGAAATTTCAGACCTTCTAATAAAAATAACGTCGCGGTATAAGTAATATAATACCTTATCTAAAGGAAGTTAATAGTAGAGTACTTCACGTAGTTTTAATAGTACTTAGCTTGAACTGATTAAGATAATAAAGTACTTATAACTATATATTAAAGAGGACTCAAGGCTAATATTAAAGAAGAACTTATATAAGTAGAAGTAGGAGTAGTAATTAACGACCTTAAGACTCTTATAAAGACTATGACTAGAATTAATAATAGACTCTACGAGCTAGCCATAGAAAAATGATATGATAGCGGCTTAATAAGATTTCGGCTAAGTAGAAACTTCGGAGGAGGTTTCTACGTAAAGAAAACGATACACCGTAATCCTTATAAGTATATACCTATAGAGCTCGACTTCACGCAGTAAAAAGGAAGATCCAAGGGGAAGAAGTAATATAATAGGGGTAAGAAAGCAATACTTTACTATGGCTATAGTAAGCCGGGCCACATTACTAGGAACTATAGGTTAAAAAACATGATATAACGACTATAATTAAATATATTATAAAGAGTACTACTTAAGAAGAATAGACCTTCGGAAGATCCGCCTAAAGTAGAATATAATAATGAAGAACTTAATGTAATTATATATAATTTACTCGTAGTATTTAACACGCCTAAGGTAGATATCAGAGAACTCTAGCAGCGATATAAAGAATTAGAAAGGGAAGTTATCAAGAAAGAAAAGAATATCACGTAGATAGAGGCACGACTCAAAACTATTCAAGATCGACTAAGAGAACTAGACTCTAACGATAATAATAAGGATTAGAAGGAAAAGCCTAATCAAGGACAAGGGATCGAAGGAGACTTAGACTAGGACTATATAAATACCAGCGAATTATTAGAAGAAGAAGAAGAAGTACTACGCTTTAAACTAAATAACTCCGCACCTTATACCTCCGCGTCAACGGATTAATAGAAAGATGACTCTAAGGAATGATTAGAATCTTATCAAGAGAAAGTTTTAAATAAATTACTGATACAGGAGTATTATAACGATTCGAATCATCCGGAATATAGAGTTATATACTGGAGCGCTTATATAGATAACTATTATAAGACTCATTAGGCCGTATGAACTTATAAAGGATAGATGTCAATGACTCCCGCATATAGACACCGTAACTGGAGAAACTATTAGAAGTTAGACTATACGTGACATCTAGTAATAAAAAGAGGACAAAGTTTCTTTCTAGGATATAATAATAAGTAGTATTAGTACCTTTATACCCACCTTAGGCACGAGATAGATATTAAGGAATACTACTTAACGGAATAGTACGTATACTTGCATAACTAGTACTAGAAGCATATGCGTTAAAAGAAGATTACTAAGTTTCTCCCTAATTTAAGAAAAGAGTAATCCCTTATATTATAGGGAAGTATAAGGAGATCAATGTTATAACCCTAAAAATATGACATTTATACTCGACAGATTATAAGATACACGTGAATATACTAGTATAGATTAATGGAACGAATATTATTACTATAATAGATTCTAGAGTAACAGGTAACTTCGTTTCTTAAACTTTAATATAGTTAGCGGGCTTATTAACTTAAAAGAAGAAGGAGCTATATAGCTTATAAATAGCCGACGGGTTAGAACTATTAATAGGAAGTATAGGCGAGGAGACTACCTTATTATACCTTATAATTTAACGCCACCGTAAGGAGATTTCTTTAGATGTAATTAGGATAGCTACTTATTATATCATTTTAAGAATACCTTAATTAAAGAAATATAACCTAGTAATTAACTAGAAAATAGGAGTACTTAGATTTAAGCGAACTAGTATTATTACTAGTATCCATCCTATACGCTAATAGCGGATGATAATAGATGAGAAGTTAAATTGAAGACCGGTTAAAGTATATATTACTTCATCTTTAAAAAAGGATAACCTTAAGAAAAGAGGATCTAACTTAGTAGGTACTAGTAGAGGTTAGTAGGGCTAAAAGGAAGCTAGAATTCTTAAAGGAAATAATAAACCTCCTAATATCCTATAAGAGTATAAGAAATAGATATATCTCTTTATAGAAGAGATAATAGTAAAAGCTTTACTTATATACTAATCCTAGGATTATAAGATTAAACTTGAACTAGGAAAGGAACTAACATTTAGATTAATCTATATATTATTAGAAAAGGAACTTACTATACTACGCGGGTATATTAATAAGAACCTTAAAAAGGGATTTATTTAAGAATCCAAATTACTAGTAGGATATCTAATCCTCTTCGCACTAAAGAAGGATAGGAAACTTAGGCTATACATTAATTATTAGAAGTTAAATAATATTACTATTAAAAATCGATATCCCTTATTAAATATTAATAAGCTGCAGGATAGACTCTCTCAGGCAAGGATATTTATTAAGCTCGACTTACAAGGAGCTTATAACTTGATCTAAATAAAAGCCGGAGAAGAATAGAAGATTATATTCAGGACTTAATATAGATATTATAAGTACTTAGTCATGCTATTCAGACTTACTAACGTACTAGCAACCTGTTAAGTACTAGTTAATAATGTTATTCAAGCCTATTTAGATTATACCGCGATCGCTTACCTTAATAACATTTTAATTTACTCTAAGATCAAGGAAGTATATATCTAGTATATATAGGACATCCTAACCTACTTATTATAAGCGAGATTACTCCTTAAGCCAGAGAAGTATGAATTCCATAAGGAGTTAGTAGAATTCCTAGGATTTATGGTAAGTACCACAGGCATTCATATAAGCCCTGAAAAAATCAAGGCTATCGCAGAATAGCCTATACTATACGACGTGAAATTAGTCCAGAGCTTCTTAGGATTTATAAACTTTAATAGAAGGTTTATTAAAGGGTATTCAAAAGTAGCCCTACTACTTATAAATATAACTAAGAAGGAGAAGGGATTTTAATAGGGATCTAGTTAGTAAAAAGCATTCACGACATTAAAGGAAGCCTGTTAAAATCTACTAGTACTCTATACCTTTCAAGCGAACGAACCTGCTCGTATTGAAACAGATGCTTCGGATCTTATAATTAGCGCCTGCCTATGTTAGGAAAGGGATAGTAAATGGTACCCAATTGCCTACTACTCGCGAAAGATGTTAGTAGCAGAACAGAACTACGACATTCATGATAAGGAACTGTTAGCGGTAGTATATACACTACAGAATTAGAGGGTATATATAGAGAGTTTTTTAGAACTTACTATCTTTATAGACTATAAGAACCTCTTAAACTTCATTATAACTAAGGAGTTAAATCGAAGATAAGTCCGTTAATTAGAATTACTTAGATAGTATAAGTTTAAGATACTATATATCCTAGGAAAAGATAATAGTCGAGTAGACGCCCTAAGTAGGCGTACTAATTATATAGAATCCAAGGACATTATAGAGAAGCCAATTCTTAAATAAGAAAGAGACGGATTATTAGTACTAGTATAAAGTCTAGTAGCTATTACATGAATCATGGTCTAGGATATTATGCTAACCCTGAAGGAAGGCTATATTAACGATAAACTAGTATTATAGCTAAGGAATCAATAGCTAGGATAAGAGCTACTCTAGTACAAGGGGAAGACGTACTTGCCTGAAAAATGCGCTGAAGAAGTGATTAGGGATCACTATGATAATCCTTTATTAGGACATCCAGGAGTCTCTAAAATGGTGGAGCTCCTCTAATAAGAATATGCGACGCCACGACTACAGACGTACGTTGAGAAGTATATTAAGGAATGTATTCAATGCCAGTAGAACAAGTCTGCGCGCCACGCCAAATATAGGCAAATATAATTTGCACTAGTTCCAGATACACTATAGAAGGATGTAACAATGGACTTTATTATTAAACTACCAAAATCAAGAGATCTAGTCACAGGGGACGTCTTTAACTCGATAATAGTAATTATTGATAAGTTAATAAAGTATGCGGTTCTAATCCCTTATAAAGAAACCTACAAAGTATATTAGCTAGGATTCATCCTATTAAACAAGCTGATAAGGGATTATAGCATACCTGAATCTATTACTTCCGATAGGAATAGACTCTTCACATCTCATTATTAGAAGACTCTGATCGCCGTAATTAGAATAAAGCTGTAGATATCAACCGCCTACCATCTAGAGACAGATAGTTAGACGGAACGTATAAACTAAACCATGGAAGTATACCTAAGACACTACGTCAGTTATAAACAAGATAACTGGGTCTTACTACTTCCTATAGCATAATTAGCACTTAATGACAAAAGATCGGATATAATCGGACTATCTCCATTCTTTACAAATTATGGAAGACATGCTAACTTGTTTCTAGAATCAAGAGAAGGTTCTAGAGCAGAGAAAGTAACAGTGTTAGCATCCAACATGAAAAGACTGTATAGCGACATGTAGCGACAGATTAGTAAGGTTAATATAAAGACTTGACAACAGGTTAATAAGAAAAGAAAAATGTACCCTTAGTTAAAGAAGGGGGATAAAGTATACCTTAATATAAAAAACTTGAAAAGCAAGAGACTAAGTAAGAAACTAGACTACGTCAAGGTCGGACCATTTTTAATTAAGTAGTCTAAGGGACCTATCAACTATGAATTATAGTTACCACCTGACGCTAAAGTATACCTAGTGTTCTATGTCTCTCTATTAGAACCAGCCGACTCCAGGACAACGCTCTAAAAAGAATGGAAGTTTGAGGCTAAGACCGAAGAGTACGAAGTTAAAGAAATCCTAGAACAGAAGGGTCAGGAATACTTCATTAAATGGAAGAACTACGAAGAATCGGAAAGTACCTAGGAGCCTATTAGACACCTTCGGAATTGCCAGACGCTTCTACGTCAATTCCACTAGACCTAGTAGACTCAGCAGCATCGTTAAAGCTGGAAAAGTCATCCAGTATAGCTATCAACGACCAGATGGCTAGGGACAGGCTAACAAGCGCATCCGCCGCAGGATAATTAAGAAGATCGGAGTCTTCCTCCGTATCTACTTCAGATAACAGGCATTGAGTCTTCCTTCGTACCTTTAAATCAATCTCCTTTAATATTTTCTTATTACGCAATAGTCGGGTTATAACTATTACTAGTACCTTCTTATCCTCCGCTACCTTGGAAGATAACTCCTTACGAGTACGGTCTAATAACTACTATAACATGTTCATACATAGCTTCCTAGCCCGGACATATTCGGAATACTTCAGATGAGACCGAGAGTCCTCCATCGTAATATAGAGGCTCTTGAGGGATAAATAACGGTCGCAGGTAAAGTTGATAGTAGTACCGTATTACTAGATTTCAGTGGTAAGACGAAGACAGTTTTATTACTAACGAGATATAGTGAAAGGATAGAATCTTCGGGACAAAGATAAGTGGGAAGGAGGGGTAATGTTACGACTAGCTAAGACCAGGTAGTACATGTTATACTATGGTCGGTATTCCGAGGAACGGTTACCTGCATGATAGCTTCCTTGATAGGCGAGTATCGCTCGCTCTACTTAATAGCGAGTCGGGCGAGTACTAGTCACTCTGCTTAGTAACGAGCATGACGAGTATACCTCTTAGCATAGGTTTCCTATATCTATATAGATGGCGATGTTTCCTAGTAGATAGGAGCTTCGTGCTTAACTCATGTTACTAACCTAGCTATCTCCTAGACACTGAATATAATACAATTGTACTAGACTAGCCTAGTACGAAGCCTACCTATCCCGTCCTTGACACTCCTCTCTAAGAGATTAATCCTAGACCCCGATCGACCTTCGGACGACAGGGTTATAACAGCGAGCTCCGAAATATTATAGATCTAGAGGCGGATAAAGTAACTTCGTCTAATAGTCTTAATATAGAGGACTTTCTTCTAGATATTAATTCTAAGTAGCTTATACTAGAGGATGAGTTTAACTAGAGCGCCCTTAGCTTTACTCCTAATAGAACTATTATAGAAGTATCTAGTAATTCTAAAGGTATCTAATAGGTTCCTAGGTATTTTCTAATTCCTTATATTCCTTCTACTTAACTAGGTATTCCTAACCTTATTAATCTAGGATCCTTTTAACCTTATATTCTTTAGTCTTAGCCTTAAACTTCTATTCCTCTTAAAGTAATATTCTCGGGTTAGCTAGTTCTAATAAGGAGATATAGAATACTAGGTATACTCTAGCATTAGGCGGTAACTATAACTTATAGTTAATAGCCCCCTTTAATTATTTAATTAAAAATGGTCTAACTTTAATATAGTCTAATTTCTTACTTAATCTCTTACTCTTTAAGTTTTTTATATAAAGGTATACTTTATCCCCCTTCTTTAGTTAAGGATATATTTTTCTCTTCTTATTAACTTATTACTAAGTCTTTATATTAACCTTATTAATAGTTTACTATATATTACTATATAGTCTTCTTATAT
>JAABUL010002194.1_pt1 | contig 33297 bp, 8 predicted proteins | sample 5559151 | NCBI WGS metagenome assembly JAABUL01 (sample SAMN10711876, study PRJNA513368) | rock metagenome | isolation source: Antarctica rocks | place: Antarctica: Victoria Land, Pudding Butte sud | reverse complement strand
TGGACGAGCGAAAGCTGCTGGTTAGTAGCGGGTTGGAGGACTTTCTCGTGGATGTCTTGGCCGAGGTCCAGCATGTAAAGCTGCCCACCAATATTGATTATCTCGTTCTCACCAAGCGAAGCTAGAGTCGGAGGAACGATTGGTTCGAGATAGGCTGGCGGAAGGCGTGGATGCACAGCTTGCCTGGAAAAACATAATCTTTTACCCACGGGCACCTCTTAGAGTAGCAAATCAGTTGGCATGGGTACAGAGAATCATTTGCCTCCGTTTCTCTGTCTACTTGATCATGCCATCGCTATCTCTTTTCCTGACATCATGTCCATACCACCATATATGGCGTTCTGCCGTAACAATCTGCCCCAAACGAGCGATAAAGCACCCTGAGCACTACTACGACTATCCAAATGCCCCTGTTGGATAGAAGGAATCGAACCTAAGACTCGCGCGACAGGCACGCGATGTAGTAATCAACCACCTATAGCAATCGCCAAGACGCACTAATCGAGACTTGATGAAGCTACCAATTGTTGGAATGATAGGCCTAACCTAACCAAAAGGCCAACCCGGGCGCCCTAGCAGGCAACCTGGTTCACTAACATCACTATATGACGTTCTGCCATAACATTCTTAGATCTAATTTTCGACATATTAACTTTAAGTAGCTCGAAGCATCTTTGTCTAATCTAGCTTATCTGCGTCTCGAAATAACGTCTCGAAGAACACTATATTTGTTGTAGACTTAAAGATTCTAGATTATATAATATCGAATTGTTGCGCATCGACTATTGTCTAAGCGCTATTAGCATAATATTGTTATCTCGACTAGATATCTTATTCGTAGAACGATCAAATTATCAAAGCAATATACAATAAATAGCAAAGAACAAAGAGAATTAATTTGTTAATTTGTAAGCATTATTAAGATATGTTATCTATTAGTCGAACAATACTTTTCGAGTTTGTTAAAGTCTTAGAAGAAAATATGAGATACTATTGAAGTCTTCTAATTAATAGTCTTGTTCTTAAACTACTATAACTAATATTTATATCTTATAATTTAAGTATTCGAGACTATCGTCGCTAACATATATGTATTCTTAAGCTAATTTATATATTTCTGCGATAAGTTACTTGTGTCAATTCTCTTGCATTATGTATTATTTAAATAGACGTTAATCTCGTAAATAACAACAATGCTAGAGTAAGACTATTAGTATAGTCGATAGAATAAATTGTCTAAGAAGAGTATTGAAGTTGTTAGTATTTTATCAACAATATAGAAATTGTATCTTATATGTTCGAAGAAGACTTATAGAGTATCTTGAGCTCGATATTATTGTTCGTTACTACTCGCATTTAGATCTTATTAGTTGTTATCTATCTAGTCTAGATTATACGCTTATTATAGCAACAAATCTTCAAATAAATATATAGCTAATTTATAGATAAAATTTAACTTTAAAGTAGCAATTCGATATTATTTAGTATTAATAGAGCAAGAATTAAGGCTCTAGAACAAGAAACAACGCTAGAATATAAACTAAGATAAAAGATCTTCTTGTGTTAGTAAAACTTGATAATCGCTTAGTGTAGAATTTCTAACTAATTTCTAAATAACGACAAGATTTTAAAGATTCCATAAATACAAATATACGAGTCTTGGACTCTTAGATTCTAAACTCCTAAATTACGTGACTATTAGATAATAAAGCCTGTTTTGCTATATTAGTCTTTCTCGATAACAATACAATTCTCGATTCCATTGCTTAGGTCCTAAAACCTCTCTTTATTAACTGAAGATGTAAGTAAACTTTATCAAAATCACGAACCCAAACGAAACCGATAGCTTCACAGGAATGCTAATCGACCTAAATCTCGCGAAAGTACTTGGCAACTATAATGCCATAGCGCCCCCAACGCGCTAGCGCCTCAAGGTATGGCAGGATACGTGATCCTAGATGCCTATAAAAGTTTTAAATAGCACAATATCTCTTTCTAATTAAATAGCGAGAAATAGACTCGCACGTTATAACGAGTATTAGATAGAAAAAAAGCTCGTCTCTTGTTATTCTTTAACAATTAGTTCTACTATTATCTATCTTATATAATTGAGACATAGTAATACAAGTTTATTATATCTTATATGTTTTATATTTTAGTGCGTTAACAAGAAACAAACACATTCGCATTTTACAATTCTAATTGTTTTATCTTTCGAAGAAAAAAACTCGAAATATAATAGTATTATATCGAATTATAATAGTTTAAATTACAATAATTATTAAATTACTAAATTAAAGTTTAAAGAGTTTAATGTCTTTTAAAACAACAATTGTTTATAAAATACTAACAAAATAATTGTTATTAATGTAATAATAATAAAGAAGATAACTTAATTATAATTAGAGCTTCAACTTTATATTAACAAATAGAAATTTTAATAACAAAAATTCGAAATTTGCAAAATGCTTAACAAGTTTAAGCTATAACAATTAAAAAAATAAATTCTTAAGTTTCTTAATTTGTTATTGTATTGTTATTAATAATATTTAAGTTTTTAAAGTTTAAAAAACTAAAATTGTACAAAAGTTAAAGCGTAAATAAATATATTATTTAATTTCGAAAAATTAACATTAATATAATGCGATTTTCAACGTACTTTATTACAAATAAGAATAAAATTCTTTATTATATATTATTTTTAAAAAATAATATTATTATTTAATAATATTTAAAAACAAGCAATAATACTAAATTAAAAAACAAAATCTTTAAAGAATTTAGAAAGTTTTTATTAAATTTAATAATTAATTTTACTAATTGTCGTCTTTTTATTTACGAAAAATAAAAAATTGTTAAACAAAAGTTAAATTAAAAAATAATTATTTTTAAGAAATATTTAAATAAGTTAAAGACTTATCTAGCATCGCTTTTAAAAAAATATAAAATTTATATATTTTTAGTTCAGCTTAAATTAAACTTAAAAATAAAGATTTTAAATATTAATATAATATTAGATATTCGCGATAAGCTTTTAACTATAATTATTATATAAAAATAAATATTAAATTGTATTTGCAAAGCAAACGTAAACAACTTTAAAAATTAACAAATTACAAAAAGTTCTAATATTTTTTTAGACAAACTTTACTAAGATTGTCGCTTAAACAATACTAACAAATTTATAAAAGACAAGAAGTTTTATATTTTTAAAAACTTGTTAACGTTGCGTAAACAAATTTACAAAATTAATAATACAAACTATTTAAAAAGTATCAAATATTTTAAATATTATAAAAAAAGATATTACAAAACAAATTGTTTTAATAAATATAAATAAGACAAATCTATTACTATTGTTATTATTATAACAAATACAAAAAAAAATAAGCTTTCTTAACGTCTTGCAAACAAAGCAAAAAATCAAATAAATTTAATAAATTTAATTTTAATAAAAGATTAAACTTAACTTCTTAAGAACAAACATCAAATTAGAAGTCTAGTTAATTTAAGAGCTAAAATAAATCTTATTAATTATATCTATATAGTGCAATAAAAATTGCAATTTACATTTGCTATCTTATTGATACTAGATTTTCTTAATAACAATAATTGTTTCTATTATAACGTCTATAAGTTAATCTATTATTTAATTAATTTATAAGATTAACATCGAGAATACACAATCTTATTCTACTTAGTAGAATATATAAGTTCTAATCTTATATTAGCTAGCGATTTAAGATTGTAGGCAAAAAATTGAAGATAGTTAATTCTAAGTAGTTTGTCTTAGATCTTGTCAAATATAGCACAATTTATGCAATTGTTTGCGCTAGCATTACAAAAACGCTAAACAAAAAATCAACAAAGTTAAAGATTTTTAAAGAATTAAGAGATCTAAAAGATGTCTATAATAATAAATTAATTAAAATTCTATCAAAATTAGAAAGAGAAAATTACGCTATTAAGCTTCAAAACAATAAAGAGTTATTATTTATATTTTTTTACAATTTTTTACAAAACAAGCTAGCAATACTTTGACAATATTTCGATAATGCGTTAGCAAAAGATTAAATTAAGTATTTAATTTTGTCTACAAACGTATCTATTTTATTTGTATTAAAATCGAACAATAAGTTACGTTTATATATTAACTATAGAGATCTAAATGCGATTATTATTAAAAATCGTTATTTATTGTCTCTAATTACAAAAACGCTAGATTATCTATACAAAACAAAGCGCTTTATTGTTTTGAATCTAAAGAACGTCTATTATTATATTCGCATAAAATACAATAGTAAATAAAAGATAACGTTTTGTACGCGTTATAAATATTTCGAATATTAGATTATATTATTTGAACTAGCAAATATATTTGCAATCTTTTAAATCTATATTAATAAAATATTGCGAAAGTTAATCGATGTAACTTGTGTAATTTATATAAATAACATACTTATATATAGCAATAATTTAGCAAAGTATTAACGTTATATTAGATAAATGTTAAAACGTCTTTGCGAGTATTCGCTATATATTAATCTAAAGAAGTGTAAGTTTAACACTATAAAAATTAAATTTCTAAACTTTATTATATTCTTAAAAAATATATAGATAAACTTAAAAAAAATTAAAACAATTAAGAAATAATTTAAATTAAAAACTTATCGCAAACTTTAAATATTTTTAGACTTTATAAACTTTTATAGACGCTTTATATATTATTATTCGAAAAGAGTTGTCTCTTTTACTAGTTTGTTAAAAGAAAATAAAAATAATAAAAAATATAATTTTTTTGTTTAATCGAATAAAATAGAGTAAATGTTTCGCTAGCTTTGCAATATCTTTATATTAACTTTACTACTTTATTACTATAATCTAAGCAAGAAAATTAAAGTAGAAATTAACGTATTTAACTTTGCAATTGCGAATATTTTAAGTCAACAAAATAACAACAAAAATTAACATTCAATAACATTCTAATCGCGAAAAATAATTTTAACAAAGCAAAATTATAAAATATATAATTAAAAATTGCTAATTATTATAATTGCTTTTAAACAATAAAAATATTATCTAAAAAGCAATACTTATCTTATTAAAATATAATTAAATTATAATAATTTTAAAAAAATTATAAATTAAAAGAAGCTAAACTTAAGACAAGTTTGTTAAATACTCAAAATACTCAAATTAATTGTTTATAACTTTAAAATCTTTTATTGTTTAAACAAAAAAAATTTAACAAATAAATTATTAAGATATTTTAATTATAAAGAAATCTTATTATTAAACACAAAATTGTTATTAATATTATAAAACAAATTAACGCTATTGTTTAACAAAGATTTGCTAGCGCAAAGCAAGCAAAAAATATTAAATAATTTAACTTTTATATTTTAAAATAAATTAACGTTGTTATTTAACAAAAAGTTGCTAGCGCAAAGCAAACAAAAAATATTAGATAATTTAACTTTTATATTATAATTAACAAAAGTATTTATTAGTAATACAAAGATTTTGCAATTATAAAGTAGAAAAAAAGTTTTTAAAAAACTAATATCTTTATTTTAACTAATTAATATATAGATTGTTATTTTAAAAAAAAAAAATTAATTTATATTTTAGAAATTATATAAAAAATTTCGAAAATTAATAAAATTCTTAATAAAAAATCTCTAAATTAAAGATATTTAAGTCGAAAAAATTTAAGTTAAAATTAAAATATTGTTTTGTTACAAACAAAAAATATAAACTTAAAAAATACAATTATTAAAAAAAAATTAATTTGCAAAAATTATAACAACTCTTTAACAAAATATTTTAAAATTAAAAAAACTTTAAATTTACTTTAATAAAAGTATTTTTAATTTGTTTATATTAAATAAATAAAAATATATATTAAAATATATAATATCTATTAACGTATTAAAGTTTTTTGTTATAAATTATATAATAAGTTTCGATTCTTATTTGTAGCAAAAAAATTATAAAAGAAAATTATTATAAACTTTGTAACAAATTTGTTGTCAAACAAGCATTATAAAATTATATATAATTCGATTTTCGTAATAGTTAATTATTATATAAAAATAATTAAGTATATATTTATAATTATTAAGATTAATGTTGCAAAATTAATAAAAATATTTTTTAATAAAATTGTTTTATGTTTCGGAACGTTAACTAGTATAGTAAGCAATAAAGAATTTGTCTTTATTAATATTTTCTAATTTGTTATATATTTTTATATATAAATTAAAAAACAATTAAGTATTGTTTTTTATTTTTAAATAAATAATTTAATCGAACAACAAAACTAAATTTTTAAATACTATCTTTGTACTTACGTTAACGCTAAATAGACAAAATAAACAAATCTATTATTAATAATAAAATTTGTCTATAATAATAATTATTATGTCTTAGTTAAAGCTTTGTTGTTCTATTTAATATACAATTATTATCTAAAGATTTACTATAAAATTAAGAACAACTTTATTAGAAAAAAGATATTATTAACACAAAAACGCATAAAACAACTTTATAATTTAAAAAAAATTTTAACGAATTTTTTTAAAAACGTTGTTGCGCAATAAACGAAATACTACAATAAAAAATATAAGTTAAAGAGCTTTTTTGTAGAGAAATTAATTATACTCTTAATTAAAAATTTGAAACAAAAGAGATTTAGCAGAAAAATATTGCACAAATATATCAAATTGTTTAGAACTAAAAATAGAATTAAAACGCAAACTTATTATCTTACTCTACTTAATATTTATTAAATTTATAATATTTTTTTATGTTTTATTTCTAAAGTTATATTTGTATTGCGTTAACAATAAACAAACAAAACAAATATTGCAAATTTCGAAACTTATTAACAACAAAGTTTAATAAAAGATTAAAGAAATTCTAGACAAAATTAAGTTAAAAAAACAAATATAATATAAAATTAAATAAATAAATTAAGACAAAGAGTACAATTAATAATTAAGAGAAAAATCTCTAAATAATATTAATAAGTTGCGAAAAAACTTTAAGAAACAAACGTATAACAAACAAAAACAAAAAAGATAGCGCAACATATATTGCAACAACAACAATTATATTAATAATAATTTGTTTAATAAAATATTGCGCAATTATTATTGTATTGTTGTTGTATAAAAATTACAAAAAAAAATCTCTTTATTTTGTTACACAAGATATTAAAAATAATAAAATTGTCTCTTTTAATATAAATACTTAAAATATAGTTTAAAAATAAAGCTATTTTATTATTGTTAATTAGTCGACAATATATTGCAATAACTTAATAAACTCTTAATATTTTATTAAATTTGTCTTAAAACAGCTAAAAAAAGCTTTTAAATCTATTCGAAAATAAATTGTTAAATTTTTTCGAATTAATTATAAACAAGTCTTTGAAGTTGTTCGAAGTATTTATATTATTTTAAGAAAAATAAATTATAAAAAATTTGTTTTGTACAATTTTCTTTGCTTTTATTATAGATTTATTTTTGTTATTTGTATATATTTTTATATTTTATATTTTTTTTAAAAATATATAAGCAAACAAAGCGCGAATAAAATTTAAATAAAAACTTATTATATTTTTATTTAATAATTTTGTTAACAACTTAGAGTTGCAAAGAAATTTTATCGCAAAGTTGTAAAACTTTGCAAAAGAATTTTTTAAATTTGTTTTATTTAAATTAATAATAAACTTAAAAACAATCTATTTTAACTTTGTTTTTTTTGTCTTTATTAATAACTTATTTTTGTTTTTGTTTTTATTTTACTTCAAATCTTAAATATATATTAATAAATTATTAAAAAGCAAACAAAAATATTTATTTTTAATACTTTTTTAAAAAGTAGATCGATTAATTATTGCGTTTTAGCGAAAGTTTTATTCTAAATTATTTTTGTTTTTGCAAACTTTTGTTCGAATTCGATTTAATATTTTGAAACAAAAATTAAATCTTGTTTAAATTGTTAAATACAAAATTGAGCTTAATTTGTTATTAATAAAATAAATTTTTTATTGCGTTATTAACTTTTTATTTCGCAAATTATATTCTTTTGTATACGTTTTATTATTTTAAAAATTGTATTTATTATTTTAAGTTTTTTGCAATAATTAATAACAAGTTCTTTTATATAATTTCGAAAGCGTTTAACAAACTAGTAAATATTAGCAATTGTTATATTGTAAATATACGTAAAACTTATTACAATATAGTAATTTAATTTGCAATAAAAAATTTTGCAACAAATATAAATATTTCTTTTTTCGCAAGTTATATATAAAAGACTATTATAAATAATAATATATTAATATCGCAAACAACAAAGTATTAAAATTTTTTATTTTTAATTTTTTTTCGATCTTTTAAAAAATGTAGTTAAAGAGACAAAAAAAGAAGAAACAAAAAATATATTAATTTAAGATTTGCATTATATATATAAGCTTTACGTATTATTATTTTTGCAACAATTTATTTATAACAATAAAGCAATTGCAATTAAAAAAAGTATAAAAAGAAAAAAAGAAAAGAAAAAAGAAACAACAATATTTATGTTTATAATTTATTTAATATTTGCGCAATGTTAATTTTACTTTAAACTTTATTTAGAATTTTGACAACAATAAACAACAAAGCAATAATATATTATAAATTGTTATTGTTGTTATTATATTATTCTACAAATTGTGTTAAATTAAAATATAAATTTACTTCTATTAGATAAGAGACTCTTTTTTTTCTAATTTTTAAAAAGATTTAAGAAAATTTTTAACAAATATTTGCAACGTTAATATTTAGTAGACGTCTTTGTCTTAATAAGATTAATATAGTTTTTTACATTATTAAAAATCAATATTTTAAGAGAGAAAATAACTATAATATTATAGCGTTTTTAACGCGCTAGCATCTTAAGATATAACAAGATATATAATTTCGAATATCTATAAAAGCTCTAAATAACACGATATTTTTTTCTAGTTAAATAGCGAAAAACAAGCTTGTACGTTATAGCGAGTATTAGATAAAGAGAAAGTTTATCTCTTGTTATTTTTTAACAATTAGTTCTACTACTATCTATTCTATATAGTTAGGACATATTAATACAAGTTTATTATATCTTACGTCTTTTATATCTTAGTGCGCCAGCAAGAAGCAAGCATATTCGCATCTTATAGCAACAAACGCAATAGTATACAATATTAAACAAGTACGATAGAATTTATAACTATTAAAGTGTTACGCGATATAAATTATACTTATTGACATAATCTTAAGTTGTTTTTTTACGTGCTTTTGTAAATTTGCGTTCGTCGCGTCTAAAAAAGAAGATTTAAATATTTAGCAATTGATCGATCAAAAGAAAGCATGTTAAATAAGTAATATATAGATAGCTTTAAGAAGATAGCTCGAAATAAGATATATACTATAGTCGTTAATAAATTCAAAAAGCTTATAGACGAATTTTTACAAGTCTTCGACTTTGTCAAGTCTCTATGTACAAAGATACGAGATATCCTTTTTTCTCTTCTTAAGAACGAAGCGCTATTTATTGAAATCTTATCGAAGTTACTCGAATAATTGTATTATCTTATTATTAGAGCGTTCGATAAAGCTATTGTCGCTAAGTAGAACTTAGGACAGACGAAGATTGTTCCTTGCGTTGTACATAAAATAAGAAGAGCAAATAAACTTGTTGTTAAGTTATTTAGCACCTAGATATCAAGTTGGTAGTACACATTTCTATTTCCATTTTGTTATCTATTAGCGAGGCTATCGCGAAGAGGCATTTATCGATGTGCATGTCGATAGGTTCAAGGATGTTTTGGCTAAGCTTCCATAGATCGATATTATCAAGTATATATAACAAAGACATGTGTTACATTCTATTTCCCCTTCTTGTTCCAAAGGTTTGAAATAGTATAGATGGAGCTAGTGTGGAAGCCTTGAGCGAGAGTAATTATTAGTTGCCCATAACTACTTATTAGTTACAAGATTCTCACGATCGCTCAATTCTTGTCTTAGTTCTTAGAGTGAAGTTGCCAAGCTCCTGGCGGGTTGGCATGCTAAGTCGCTAACTAACATTAGAAGCGCTTTTACGTCTAAGCTCAAAACTCTTAATTATAGACTCAAACTACGTAATTATCGATTTCTTGTTAATCTTAACACAAAACTAAAGTTTAGCGCATTATAAATATATACTCTTAATATTTTTGAAGTAATCTTAATAGCTTTTGTGCTTGTCGCATAAACTTCTCTTTTTAATATTACTTGCAAAATATATAAAAAGCTCTCTTTTCTTATTATTAATATATTTGATTTTCTTAATTGTTTATGCATATATAGATTGCGTAATATATTTGTAAGTATATTTGAGAAAATCTCGACAAAGACGATTTTAACGTTGTTGACGTATATGTTTAAAATTTGATTGTTTTTGTTGCTTTTTATGTTTAATACTAGAACAACAACACAATATTAACTTTTATATATATAGACTTTGTTTAACGCTAAATTTTCAATCAAACTAGCAACAATACTTAAAAAATTAAAAAATTTATATTGTTGTAATACTAACGTAATGCTTGTTTGTATATATTGTAGAAATTTTGACTTTATAACTCGAAGTTATATGACAATGTACCAAAATAATACGATTAATCTAAAAGATAGGGTTTTAAGCTTAGATGTAACGTTGAAAGACTGCTTGTTAGTTGCCAATCTAAAGAGGCTTGACGCGACACGTATAAGAACTAAGGCAACTTAGTTCTATTCTCGATTTTGAAGTTTATTTCCTTCTTGAACTCAAAAACAATCAAGTGTTTTGATTACTATCTTTACAAAGATTCATTGTACTTTATTTAAGCGTCCATTATAAATCAATATTTGTACATTTTCTTAGTAAATAATGGCGAGATTCTATTATGTATCGGCAAGCTTGATAAATTTTTATAGAATAAAGAGATCAACTGCCTTGTAGATCTTCTTGTTGTGCCACTTAAGTCAGGTCCGATGCAATTATCCTGTGCGCCAATGCGCCTAAATGAAATTTTGAGGATTGAACCTTTATCAATCAACGAGGACCTAGAGCCAATATGTCAAATCCAACCCTTTCTGGTAGCTACTGCTTTCGGGACTCGAAAGAGGCAGAAAAGATATGACAAAGTGCCAGAAAAGATGTAACAAAGATGTTGTTTTCTATATACAAGTGTTTAGACATTAACTATCTCGAAAAGCATCCTATCGTTGTCTAAATACGTGCGAAAGAGATCGTCAATAGACAAAACTATCGACAAGATTATTAGAACTATTTCGAAGTTAACTAACTTTCTTCTATCTAGACAACAAAAACAAAAGAAATAAAAAAGCAAATCAAAAGAGTCGAATACAATAAGAAGAAAAGAAAAGAGAGAAATACAATAGACAATTGCTATACTAAATAATATAATAGACAATTAAACATTAATCTCTTAATCTCTTTTATTTTCAATATTAGCTCTCTTGTCTTGCAAGACTTTGCTATTGCTTTTAAGACTTAAAAGAAACAAAAAAAAATATAACAAAATACTAAAAAAGATATAGCAAAGATATTATTTTTTATATATAAATGTTTAAGCATTAATTATTTTAAAAAGTATCTTATTGTCGTCTAAATATATGCGAAAAAGATTGTTAATAAAACAAAGTTATCGACAGAATTATCAAAATTGTTTCGAAGTTAACTAACTTTCTTTAAATTTTAAGACAAACGTTGTTAAAATAAGAACAATAAAAACTAGTAACTTTAATAACAACGCAAAGCTTGCAAAATCAAATTAAAATTAATTTTAATATAGCAAAGATATATATCGAACTTCTAATAATTTAAGAGTATAATTATAGTTTTTAATATATTAAAATTATATATCTCTATAATTGTATTGCGACAAAAAAAATAATTAATATAATAATTATTATAATTTAAAGAGCGAGGTCTTTAATAAAGAACGTTAATAATAATTTTTTTATTAAAGATATTTTTATTAATATTAAATAAAGAGTTGTTAGAGCAATTAAATACTATAAAAAGTATTCTTTTTAAAAAAATAATTGCACAATTAATATTATTAATAGCGACAATTCTAAGAGTAATATCTTTGCAAAAAAAATTTGTTTTAAAAACAAAAATATTAAGTTTAAGTTTATTTATTAGAAGTTTAACAAATAATTTAATTATAAATTAATTGACAAAATTTATATTAACTAAATTGTATATATCTTATATAAATTTGCTTATTTGCAAAAAATTTGCAAAGACAAGATAAAAAGTAGTATAAAAAGTAGCGTTTAATCGTGTAATAATATTAAAGATAAATAGAATATTTAGTAAAATATTTTGTGTAATAGTTTTGCGTTTACAAAGAATATTGTTGTTTTAACAATATTTAATATTGCATATAATATAAAGAAAAAACAAACTACTAAAAATTGTATAATCGAAATAATCTCTATTAATATAAATAAAACAAAAATCGCAAATATAGCTTTTAATAGTCTTTGTTTTAATGTAATTAAAATTTAAACAAGCAACTTAATTAACAAAACTTTAAATAATAACAAACAAAGTATTATAATTAAGATAAAAATAACAATATCGCATATAGCTTTTAAAAATTATTAAATAAAAATTTCTTATAGTAGTAACAAACTTTTATTATAGAAAAAGAATTATATTTCGATTTAAAGATACTTTTGCGTACTAGAAATCAAAGAAATTGCAAAAATTTAAATAATAAAATATATTAATTGTAAATATTTGTTAACAATAGTTTTATATTTATTTTGTAATAACAAATTTGCAAACTTATTTAATTTAAAGTTAATTTATATCGACTCTATTAATATATTATTAAAAACAAAGATTATAATAATATTTTGCAACAAATTTATAAAATTGTTGCAAATAATTTTTTTATTAAAACTAGCAACAACAACAATGTTACTATTATAAATAATAATTTTGTTATTGCAAAAACAAAGCAATTAAAAACAAAAAATATAAAGAATTGTTTGCATTTTATAAATATTAATATAAAGAATCTTACTTTTAATACAAATAAAATAGCGCTTAAAAAAGATATTAATAGATATATTATCTTTATACAATATTTAATAATTATTTATATCTTAAAAACTAAATATATTTGTCTATATATAAAAGATTAATTAAAAAACAACAAATTGTAGAATCTTAATATTATTTTAGTGCAACAAAAAATAATATTATTAAGCTATATTTCTTGTTATAGAGACAATAATACTATAACATTGTATATTTTTTGTTAAAGAGACATATAAGATACTTAGAAAAACGCATTTTAATATTATTACTTTAACACAAGAATAAAAAGTTTACTAGAATTTTCAAAGCTTAATACAAAAGTATCTTTGCTTTTGTTGTTATAACTAGATTGATCGCGTTGGGTCGAGTCATCGAGTTCGAGTCGAGTACTTGACCCGAATCGGGTCAAGTCGATTCCAAAAGTTGAAATCGAAAAGTCGATTTAATTCCTAATGTTGAAATCGACAATTTGAGTCAATTCCTAGAGTTAAAATCGAAACCTAACTCGAAAAAATCGACTCAAATCGTCAAGACTATTATTTTTAGTAATAATTAATTATTTTTAGTAATAATTATTTAGTAATAACTAATTAATAATTTAATAGAAATAATTAATCTATTTAATTTAATTAATAAATATAGTAGATTATTTTTATATTATGTATTACTATTGTGCATTACCTAGAAAATAATAAAACAAAACTAATTTTATACTATTTTTAGAACTCTTGGCATTCTTGGCGATTCGCTTCGATTCCTAATATTGAAATCGAGAATTGAGTTAAACATTTGTATTATCTTTTTATTAATAAAGATTTACTTAATAACAAATTAGATTTGTCTAACAATATTAAGTTATATAAAAAATTCTTTAATACAAAAATTAACAAACTAAATATATTAAAAGACAAAGAAGACAACAAAATTGTTAAATATTATATTTTATTAAAATAACAATTAGAATTGTAAGTTTTTTAACAAAATATATATATATGCTTATATTTGCAACTACTATTATTGTTGTATTCGCTATATTTAATCTATTAATAACAAACATTATTTATAATAATAAATAATCTATTAAATATAAGCATTAGAATATTCTTTGCAAAGCTAGCAAAAAGATATAATTTTTACAAAAATATTAACAATAATAAAGACTCGAATTGCTTTTTAGAAATATTTGTAAATTTTTACTTTATCTTAAAATAAAACAATATTTAGTATAGAGAACTATTTTAACTTATTTAAATAGCGCAAGTAACAAATTTCTAATAATACAATTTAATAAAAACAAAGATTTTGTAGCTTGTTATACTTATTATATATTAACAATAAAAAATAATATCTTAATAAAACTTCTATTTTATTGTTAAATACAAAACAAAGTTAAAAGCAATAAAAATAAAAATATTAAAAGCACAAAACAAATTTAGAAGATTTCTTGTATTAAGAGAATCGATCGCGTTTATTGCAACAACAAAAAAAAGATTAACAATAAATTTTATAATATTTCTAATATCTAGTTTGCTATAAAAGATATTGTCTAGATAACAATACAAAATATTAGAAAATATAACAACAAAACTATTAAATTTGAACAAAAAATTTATTATAAAAGCACTTATTAATATTTTTAAATTAACAAGAGTTATAGAAGCAAACGTATATATATTATTTATTGTGATATTTTACAATTGTAACTTCTAAACAATAAAAAACTTTTTTGTTGTTACTACTTGCTTTTGTGCAATAATCTCTTTTGTTATTATTTTAACTTTAAAATAAAAAACAATAATCTTGTTGTTTAAAGCGATATTTTATATATTGTTTTTAAACTATCTTTCTAAATTTCTAGACAATAATAATAATAAAAAACAAAAAAATTGTAAAAAACAAAAAGATTATAAAGAAGAAAACAATAATCGACAACAATAAAAGATGTTTCTAGATATTTGTTGCAATAAAGTATTGATTTTTAACTCGAAACAAGCATTTAATTGTATCTTAGAAACAAACTTTTTAATACAAGATATATAACAAGTATTAGATATCTTCTTAGAAGCGATAATATTTGTAGTCTTATTTTTACAAGATATTATATCGACAAAATGCAACAATTAAGAATAGAGTAAAAGATAAAGACAATAATTGCAAGACAATAATAGAAAGAAACAATTGCAAAACAATAATATAAAAGAAACAACTACAAAAACAATAATATGCGCAATAATCAAAAGAGTCGAATGCAATAAAAAGAGAAGAAAAGAGAGAAGTGCAATGGGCAATTGCCATACTAAATAGTATGGCAGACGGCCAAGCACTGACCCCTTAATCTCCCTCATCCCCGGCACTAGCCCCCCTGTCCTGCAGGGCTCTGCTATTCCGGACGAGCTAATTCTGAAAATCTTTCACAACTTGGATTTCCTGTCCTGTTTTCGTCTTAGCCTGGTTTCGAAACGCCTCTGGAGAATAGGCTGGCTATATGTTCAGCAAAAGGCTACCGACTTCATGAGTCCTTGGGCTGGCGCGAGAATCATTTGTTTGGGTGACGAATGCGGACCTGGTGATTGGCCGGCGGGCCTTTTGACGGCAGAAGAGGAGAACGTGGTCAATGGAGGTCTGGATGAGGCTAAGGTGGATCCTGACGAAGGCTTCTCTCAAGGTCTAGGAAATCTGCTTAATATGGTTATGTGTCGATTTCGCGAAATCCATTCTAAAATTGAGCCTTATCGGATATTGCTTCGCCCTATGCTTGGTGAGGCCGAACGTCCAGTCTACTCAAAACACTCTTAGACATGGCGGCGTCCTCGTACTGCGCTTGATGAGGTTAGGCATCTTTCTAAATCAGAACACTCTTAAGCATATTCGTTTGCTTATGGAGAGAAGGTAGCAAATTACTATCTCGATATCGAAAGCTGGGTTCTTCGCAACCTAACCACGGCAGAGTTTGTTTAGGGCGACAGACTTTTCGCAGCATTTTATGGGTCAAGACGTCAACGCGGATCCCATCTTGGATATCTTGGTTTTGGCGAAGCGATTATGTGTCGCATATGTTGGTCTACAAGGGACTCTACGATTTCATGTGCGGGATTTAATCGTGGGATTTGGGCTGGCCATAAATTTGAGATATGCACAGGAAAAATCCACATTTTGAATTTAGATTGTAGCTGGAAAAATGTAACGAGCGAAATAGTTGATGAGTTATCGATAGCCTTGGACCTACTAATCTAGACGAAGAACAGCAAGAAGATTAAGGCCTAGAAATCGTAACATAACCTTTGAGACGACATCAAACGAGCACGATGGAATTCATAGCTATTGAAGTATTGCTTGGTACGATCACATCTATCGACATAACCTCGAATTGTTCTTCTACGTGTTGATTTGACTTTGTGCTCGACGTAAGTAGAACTTTTGTGGAAATTCAAAGGGTCGACCTATAGAAAGCAGATTGAGCAAGTGGTATACGAGCACTTTCGATGAAATTGTTGATGCCAAATAGCATTACATAAGGAAAGTAGAGTAAAATGCCTCTAGATAATCTTTATGTATTACAACGTTAAACCTCCCATTATATTCTATGCTACCTAGAATCAAATATCGACAATAAAAAAACTTATAAACAATCTAATTTTGCGCGTAATTAGATTATTGAAATATACTTTCTATAATACTTATTCTATTCGATTTGCGAATAAAGTTCTTGTTCGCCTCGATTGCCTCTTAAACATAGAAATAGACTATTTAAGTATTTTTCTTGGAAGCTCAAACACGAGCTATGTTGACAATGCTAGAAGTAAAATGCTTTGTTAACTATTTGATCGACATTGTTGTAATCTTTTTGAAACTCTTTATTAAGTTCGATAACAATTTCTAAGTGCAATCGCGACAATAGTATTATCTTATTAATAGCGAGGACATAAGCAATGCTTATTATGTTCTTAATCTATATTAAGAATCAATTAGCGCGACGTTACACGTAATAGTTCAACAACAAACCTGTCGATTATTTACTTCTTTCCTAGATAGTTAATCGAGATTAACGAATATATAAATTAATATATTAATTGTTTTATATCTATAGTATTCGAAGTTTCTATATTAGAAATTAATAGAATATATTAATTTAACAAGAATTTAAACTATAGATTTTAAAGTTGCTATATTGTTTTAACAAACTATAGTTTTTTAAATTAATTTATTAAATTAATTTATAAAATTGATTTAAAACTTCAACAAATAGAGAAATCTTGTTCGACAATTACTTAAACTTTTATTTATATATAAATTATTAATAGTACTAGCAAACGCAATAATTATATTAGTATTTCGAAGTTTTTTAAATATATTAATATGAATACTTGCAATAACAATAGTTTTTATATATATATTTTTATTTAAAATTAAAAATAAGATTAGACTAATTGTTCGATTCTAATAGTTAGAACCGAATTGCATAAATTATGAAAATACTAACTATATTAGATTAAAACTTGATCTAATTAGATATAACTTTTGGGTCGACTTATAGATTTTGGGGAAAAACCGACCCGAACAATTAGTCTAAATAAGATATAGAAATATAATTCTAAGCTTTTAAAAACAAAATCAAGTTTTTAAATCTTTGTCGAAAATATTTTGAATTAAAATATAAATTGTATTATAGAGATATTTTTTGCAAAAACAAATTAGCTAAAATTAAAGATAAAGCTTTTGTTAAATTTAGAATTTATAATATTAGCAACTTCAAGTTAGCAATATTTAAAGAAAAGAGTTTTTCTAATATTTTAGATAACAATTTAGATAATTTTAACAAATTAAAAAACTAGATATTCTTAATAAAAGTTGCAATTTAGAATAAAAGCTAATATTTATAAAGAAAACAATAAAGAAACTTAAAGTTAGATTTAATTTATATAATAAAGTTTTATTTATTAAAGTTAAACTTAATTTTAATACTATTAATAACAAATAATTTAACAATTAGCAACTAGATTTTTATGTTAAGATTTGCTCAAATTTAATTTATTAATATTAAAATCTTTAATAAAGTTTTTGTTAATAGAAAGTTTGTTAAGCTTTATAAATTTTTTATAATATTATTTTTAAGTTTTATTAAATTGCATCTAGTTAATTACAAATTATCTTTAATATTATTTATATTGTTTAAGTTATTATTAATCTTAACAAATATATTAATATCTTATAATATTTAATAATTAAATAAAAATAATTAACAATTATTTTTAGTATATTTTAGATAAAGAAGTATAATATATAAATTAAAAATAGTATATAAATTCTTAAGTTTAATTTCGATTATTATATAAAGTATTGCTTGTTAAATTATTAATTGTTAGAAATCTTTAGCAATTAATGCAAGCAATTAGAATATTAATTTTTAAAGTCTTTTAATAAAGTTAATATTTATTAAATAAATATTTTTGTATTTTTAAAGCTTGCTATTAAAGAAGACTACAAAATAATTGTAATATTACTTAAGCACTTTATTATACTAAATTAATTAAAGAAAAATAACAAATATTTAGCTTATACTATAAACAACAATATAATTATAAATATTGCAACTATAACTTTTAATAACTATAACAAATTCTATATAACATTTAAACAAAAAAATTTAAATATAAAGTAATTTTAAAAACAAATATATTTAAAGTTTAAATAATTAATTAAGCTTTTTAATTTATAAGAAGTTAACAAATTGTTATTAAATAAAAGTATTAATTATATTGTTGCGCAATACGACGACAATATATCTAAAGTCTGCAAATCGTAATAGTAGCAAGTGAGCAATCTAGAGAGTTACTTATCTACTTCTAATTGATTTGTCTAGCGAGTTGATCCAAATTTGAATCAACTTGATCAAGATAAGCTAGATTCAATTGAGATTAGCTTAAGAATTACGATATATTTTGCAATCTTTGCTCTTTATATATAATTATCTTTTATAAAACTAATAATTTACTATGTTGTTTATTATATTTTTCAATAGATTATAAGTTCAAGTTTGCGAAGACTTTTAATTTAACAATCTCTAATACTATTATTGCGACAATCTTGATCGCATTCTATAGAGAACAAAAGACATTGCTATTAACAAGCAAAAATCAACATATATCTTCGATTACGCGAGAGATTTTCGCGCAAACAAATTAATTTTGCTCAATTACAAGTTCTACGAAAAACAAACAACAATAAAAAAGACTAATTTATATATTTAAAAGAGAGCTAGTTAATGCTTTAAAGAGAGCAAACTATATTGTTTAAAAGAGAGTTAATTAATGTTTTAAAGAAAGCAAACTAAATTGCTTTAAAGAAAGTAAACACAACATTAAAAAACATTATTAAGACAACAACATAATTACAATCTTTGCACTAGATCAATAAAAGAATAGTGCATCAAATCTCTTTATTATTATTTAACAAACATTACTTTATTTATCTTTTTATCTTTTTGTTAATTTTACTTTATTTACTTTTATATATTATAGAAAACAATATACGCAAAACAATTGACGTACTTAGTTAAATTACAAACAAATAATAATTTTGTCGAATAAGAAATTATTTTATAGCAAAAGATCTTTAAAATGTAATTTAATTTTTAAGCTCTATTGTACTTTTTATTTTTACAAACAAAACTAATTTAATATTATCGATAATTTTTTAATCTAGAGACGTAAAAACAAATATTAAAGCTACTCTTTACATTTAACTTTGTCTAAACAAGAACAACAAAAAGAACGTAATTATTATAATTACGATATATAAGATATAAAGATTCTTAATATATAAGTACAAAAAGAAGCTTCAAATTATTAAAAGACAATATCTAGCAAACTATATAAATTACAAAAAATCTATTAATTAAAGTATTGATAAAGCATAAACGCATCTTAAAAAGTTAAAACAAAAAATTGTCGAAACTTAATCTAATATAAAAAGACTATATCGCAACAATAAATTAATTTAGACGTTATTAATTTTTTTGCTTTCGAAATATATTGCAACTTAAGATATTCTTAATACTTAAAACTCTTTTAATGTCGACGTAATTTTTTAATAATTACAAAAAAAGAAGACATTACTTAAAGTTAATAAGATTGTTATATAAATTAAACGCGAAACTAGTTGTTCGAAATCTTAATATTAGTATCGAAGTTTCTTTTTAAAATTGAACTTTAATTTTTATTCAAAACTTAGCTTTTTTGATCGAAAAACTAGTAGAGATATATGTTGTTATTATCTTTGTTAAAGTTTTAAATATTTTATTAAAGAGTGTTTCTTTTGTATTAATGTTCGCAAATATATTTAAAAAAAGATAAAAAAGACAAAGATTATCAAAAATAATAAGCAAAATTTTTATAAAAAGTATTGTGTTTACAATACTAAAAACAATAACTTGTCGAAGAAATTTTTACTTAATAACAACAACTTCAATATTAAAAAAAGCATTAATAAAGAATTTGCGACGTTGTTTAAAAAAAATGTTAGTAAAATTTTCGATAACAAATAAATTGTTAATACTAGCGTTTTCTTATATATAACTAATTAGCTTCGATACTTTAAAGATTCTTTTATTGTTATTCTTAGACGCATTGTTAAAATCGAAAAAAAGAAATTGTTTTTAAATTAATATAAAACAACAACAATGCGTGCAAAGAACAAAAACAAAATACATTTAACAAATATTCTTTTTGTTTTAAGTTTTAAAGTTAATCTTTTGTTTAATAGACACATATATTAAAAAGATTTATATAAAGACTTTAACAAACATAGCATATAAATGCAAGATAAACAAGAAAAACATATTTTTACTACAAATTAGCAAACAGACATATATATAATAAGCAAAATAGCGTCGAATTTAAACGAATTTGCTTTTATTGTTGCTATATAACAAAAGTTTTTTATAGCGTTTTTAACAATTAATAACGCATTTAATTAAAAAAATTAAATGCAAGTTAATGTTAACAAAGCAATTATTAGCAATTTCAAAGCAAAGCTATATAATCTTTAATATTGTCGATTTGTTTATTTAGACGCAATTAAGTTGCAAAAGCTATATAAAATTACTATACTCTTAAAGCTTGTTTTTATTATCGAAGACATAAGAAATTCTTGTAAAATATGCGCATTAACTAAGCTTTGCAATAAAAGAAATTATTACATTAATAAATATAAAATAGTTATTTTAACTTTTATTTTAATTAACATTTGCAAATTACTATTAATTTCAAAACTTAAACACAAGTATTTTCTTAAAATTGTCGATAATTACTCTTGTAAAATATAAATATTAACAATAACTAAACAAACATAAGTTGTAAATATTTTTTGTTAATAACAAATACAAACAAAGCTTTAAAGTAAAATTAAAGTATTTGCAATTTGCAACAATAACAACATAAAGCTTAAGTTAACACTTAATAAGTAATATTTATTTTTTAACATTGTACTTAACTATACTTTGTTGTACAATTCTCTTTAAAATAATGTTGCTAAACAAGATATACAAATTATTGAAAATTTTATAAGAGTTATAATTAAAGAAACAAAACTTTTTATTAAGTTTTAGCTAAAAGTTGCACAAATAAACGCATATCTACAAAATTGCATAGCAATTAAATTATTTATTAACAATAAACTTATTATATCTATAAAGATATTTATTGACATTAAATTATTTATTAATTATTTGTGTATATAAGATTGCAAGTGCTATTTCTATATAAATTTTAAATCTTTTTTTGTTAAAAACAAAAAAAATAAGCTTATAAATAGAGAACAAGTAGAAGTGTTTCTTAAATATGTTGACGAAACAAATATATTTGTTAAAATATAAGTATTAAACTTAAGTAAAATTATTAAACATAATATTGTTAAATATGTCAAGAGCAAAAAGAGAGAATACATTGATCTTAAGATGTATATTAAGATTATTAATATTTTGTTAAAAAGATAATCAATAAATAGATTTTGCAAAGATGCAATTAGAAATAAATTTAATTTAAATCTTGTTTATATTAACTTAAATCTCGCTTATATTAACTTAAATCTCGTTTACACTAGCTTAAATCTCGTTTATACTAGCTTAGATTTTATCCAAAATAACTTAGATTTTGCTCAAAATAACTTAAATCTTGCTTAAATTACTCTAGATTCTCTTTAGATAATTTTAGATAATCTCGTTTTATTTAAACGTTACATATAGACATTTTTGCACGTTGTTATTTTAAAGAGAAAACAAGTTAATAATAATACAAAGAACTTAAAAAAACCTCGAAGCAAAATCGTTCGCATTATAGCAATCTTTATAGTTTAAAACATAATTAGTAAGACTATAAATTCGAAATATAACTTTGCAATTATTAATAAGAAAAATAATAATACTAGCAAGCTTATTATATCTATATTAAAGATATAAAAGAAGATCGTAAACAATCTTGTTTAAGAAAAGCTATAAAAAGATATTATATAAGGGAAATTACTTGCTCTTGTTGCTAATAATATTGTAGTTGAGTAATCAGATAATATTAGGCTATGGACTTGGAGATGTTTGCCACTAGTATTAGCGATCTATTTGCAATATATATGCGATCTCTTTCACTTAAATCTTAGAATCTTAGCTATTTAATACATTATTAAACTATATAGTGCAATTTATGTATACATCGCAATAAGTCTTTGTTGTTATAGTTGTTTACTAACTAGAATTTTATTTTTATCTCGTTACATTAAAGTTTAACGCGAGAATTTAATTGCAACAACAAATATTAAAACAACAAATTATCAATGTGTCTTTAAAAATAGTTTTAGAAATTTAGAAATTCAAAAACTCAAAAACACAAAAAAAAGAATGTAAGAAATAAATTAACTTTAACAAACTACTAGAATCAAAAACTTTAAAAATTAAAAATACGAGATTAACAATTTAAAGATTAAGATATTATTAAATTAAAAAGCAAGAAAAGAAAAGACAAAATTAAAGTATTAGAAATAGCGATAAAAGTCGTAAATTTAAAGATTAAGACATTTTATTAAAATTGCGACTAATATCTATTGTTAAAACAATAAATTGCTCGCTAACTATAATAACGTTATTGAAAGAAGCTCTTTAGCAATATAATTGATTTATTTACTTAAAAGCGAAAACGCTATTTGAACTCTTTTCTTAATAGAGACTAGAACAAGTCTTTAATGCGAAAATATTTGTTAACAATAAATTGACGATTAATTAGAAAAAACAATAGATCAAGAACGTTTACTTATAAACGATCAAAAAGATAAAGAAGCGATAAACGAAAAAATAGCGCAAAGTCGAAAAAAAAAGAAAATCTTTTTTCGATGTTTTTGCAAAGAAAAGAAAGAGATTTGCAAATTAAAAACATTATTTTTTAAATTAACTATTATTACTAGTTTTTTAGATTTAGTAGTTGTTACTTTTACTATTTGTTATTAAGCTATTTTTTTAGAAACGATGTTTCAAAACAATAAAAAGATTGCAAGACTTTTTTTCGACGTGTCTACGTTAATAACAAGTTTACTTAATAACTTTATAAAAATTGTAAAACTCTATTACTACGTAATTTTTATGTTTTTTTTAGAAACGTTAAGAGCATCGCACTTTGATAAACTTAATATTATTAATTTTCTAAATTAATTTTCGAATCTTTGTAATAAGTATAAAGTTATCTCTTAATATAAAATTATTAAGTTGTCTTAATATTGCGACAAGCTTATAAAGAACTTTATTAAGTTTACTATTATCTAAATAAATAAAAAGTAATTTGAAATAATAAATAAGTTGAAAAAGAAATATAAAAATAGAAATTTAAATTAGAAAATTAATTCTTGTACTTTTTTAGAGTTTTTAAAAGACGTATTAAAAGCGAAGTCGAATAATGTTTATAAATATAGTTAACAATTTAAAGTTATTTTCTCGAAACTTATTAGATTTGATTAAGTTAATAAATATACTAAATTTTCGTAATATTTGAAGAATTTTTTTTGTAACATTTGCACTAAGATAATGCAAAAGCATAAAATCAATTTAAACAACGCAATTACTATAATATTTAAATTGTTATACAAGACAATTATAAAATTAATCGAAAATAAGACAATTATGCGAGAAATAAATATTAATAGCGATTAGATTGCTTAACGAGTTGCGAATATTAATATAAGTAAATTAATAAATATAATAAGCAAGAAGCAAGATCTTATAAAGAAGAAAATTACGTTAAAGACAATCTTTGCTCTTTTAGTATTGTTAATAGTCGCAATTAAAAACACGAAAATTAACAAAACTTTAAATATTTTAATACGAGTTTTTAAAAATCTTAAGATTAATAGTGTTTATAAAATAATAAAGAGCAAAATTTATTAAATAATTTAACAAGCAATAACAACGCAATTATAAGAGATTTCGCATATTGTATTTTCTTAAATTTAAATAATAGTTTAGAATCTATCTTAAGAAACAATTTATATTTATTAAGAATTTGCATTTGTTTTTGAGTACAATTAATCTTAATTAAAATTAAATAAGTACTTATTTTGTTATAATTTGTATAGATAATAAATTTGTTTAAAGTTAGCAATTTTAATAATAAATAAAAAGATTTATATAAACAAAAGCAACAAAATTTGCTATAAGTTTAACAATTTTAAAAATAAAGAAATAAAGTTGTCTCTTAATAATGCGAAAATTAAAAAAGAGATTGTAAGAATTTGTCTTCAATAAAGAGCGCAAGATCGTGTTCGAAATTTTGTAATTACAATAATAACAATAAGATTAAATACTAATTTTTTGTCGAAAAATAAAAAGAATAATAAATTGAATTAAGCAATAATAAAAATTTAAAAAGTTCGATTAAAATAAAATTCTTTTAAGCAATAAGCGCTTTAAAAGCTTTTAATAAAGCAATTAACTAAAATAATTAAAAAAAGAATTAAAAAAAAAGAGAGATTCTCGAAGATTAAAAACGTTAGATTTAAGAATTATTTAAAAGTAACAAAAGCACTAGGCGAAGAAATATATATAAAAAAAGAGTAATAAAAACAAAAGTAAAGAACGTTACAATAAAGAACGTTTTCGCAATAATTAACTCTAATTTAAGAGTTATTAAGTATTAGAAAAGTAAATCTAAAAAGAATTAAAAGACTTTTGTAAACTATGCATAGCAAATAGAATATTCGAAGAGAATGCTACAAATTGTAAAAAATTAAGTCGATTTTAAAACTTTAATTTAAAGTATTTTTATTTTAAAAATAAAGATAAAATTAATAAATCTTTTAGATTTTTGTTTTAATTTAAGTTGCTCTTTCTTTTGTTCTTTTTTCAATAAAAAGTTTAATACTATAGTGACAAAGAGAAAATCTTAAAAGCTTATTAGAAAAAAGAAAGAAACAATTGTTATTATAAAATCAATTAGCGTTAAATTTATTAAAATCGTTTATTTTGAGAACATTGTTGCGAGAGTAGAATCTCTTAGAACTCTATATTTTGTTGTTTGCTTAATTGCGTAAATACAATTAAAAGATATAAAAGTTAAAGCAATATTTAATAATAATGCGAAAATCAATTGCATTAGCAAGAGCTTTACAAATAGAATTAATTTAGTTATTTAACAAAATGTTTCTATCTTATTAATAGAAGTTATAAAAGCACGTATTTGTTTCGAAGAAATAATAAAAAATGCAAAGATGTCAATTAAAGAAGTGATAATTTATATTTATATTTTTGTTGTTTTTCGACTTAATTACAAAATTCTATTAAATCGATCTTTTTAACAAAGTGTCTAAATAAGCTTTGTAAATATAAACGACAACTTTTTAAAATTAACAATTTATTTAAAAGACAAAGCAAAGCGTATTAATATTTTGAGAATATTTGTTAATTACTTTAGCAACAAAGATAAAAATGTTATATTTTTAAAAAAATCTTTAAATCTCTAGATAATCGTTTAATTAATACAATTATTTAATTTCGCAAATTTAATTGTAGAGAATCTTTAAAAATAAAAATTAAGACTATTAAAATAACAATGTCGCAAAATAGAATCAAAAGAAAGAATTGACAAAATTTTAATTAATTAAAGCAAACAAGTAGCATTAGCGTTTATTTGCTTGTCAATATAATTAATTAAAATCGAATAAATATTCGAATTAATATTATGTTTCGAACATTTTAGAGATTATTAATAATTCGAACTTTTTAATTATGCATTATAAAAGAGGCTTTTACTATTTAATTGTTTAGAAAGTTCAATATTCTTTGTTAATCTTTTATTGTGTTGCGTTTATTCGTTTGAGTAAATACAATATATAAGCGAAAAATTTAAAAAACGAATTTAATAAATACAAGCGATTTAGATAATTTTATTTTAGATAGATATTTAAATTAAAAAGAAATGTTAAAGCTATCAATTACAAAGAATTTTTGAAATAAATTTAACGAAAGATATAGTCTCTTTTTAATGTTTAAGTTCTTAAGCATCAAATGCGACTCTTATTTTATTAAGAAACGCATTTAGAAGTTAATTATAAAATTCGAATTCTTTTTGCAAAAACAAGAATTTTTAATTATTATGCTCTTCAATTGTAAGATCGTCTTAATATAAAGCTTTGCTAAAATAGAAAAAATTAGATTAAAGATTGCATCTAATTAAAAAATTCGCACTATAAAACACAAAACATAGCAAGTTTTAAGATTTTTCATTTTTTAAATATTGAATTTTATTATAATTAAGATATTAAAAAAACGTCTTTAGACAAATTTGCTAAAATATTGTTATAATTTCTATCGAAATTCTTAATTTTTAATAAATAAAAAGAAGAAAAACAAATATCGCATAATTAATACAACTATAAAGATAAATAAAATAATTATTTAAAATGTTAATATATCTTTTAATATCGAAGAGTTTATAAAAGAGTTTATTGAAATAATAATTGCGTTATTAATTAATTTCTTTTTAGAGTACAATTAAATAAATCTCGCATTAAAGAGTCGCAATTTTATTGTTTTTATAATTTTTTTGAACTACTTAGAATAACTTGTCTATCGCAAAATGCTACTAATTTAATTGCTCAATTTGTAAAAATTGTAATACGCATTCTTAAGAATTTTCTCAACAAATGTTATTTATTTGTAAATAATATAAATGTAAAAGAATTTAAGTTAAATTATAGCAACAAGAAGACAATTCTAGAAATTAAATTGTTTGTTTTAAAATATATTTAATAGTTAAATGCAATATTGATAAACGTGAAATTGTTTAAATATATTATATTTGACGAAAAATCTTAATTTTGTAAATTAGAAATCAAAATTGTTGATTTTGTATATAATTTTAATAGATAATTCTCTAATAACATTAAGATTATTAAGATTATTAAGTAATTATCGTATAAAAACGTTTTTAAAGTTAGAGTTTTTATAGAAGTATACGTCTATTATTAGATTTAAATGTTAAAGTTTGTAATTGTTGTAAAGTCGATCTATTGTTTGTTCAAGACAAAATATGTCTTTGTTTGAAATTTTAAACAACAAAACGTTATAAATAAATTAAAGATTGCTTTATCAAATATATTAATAATACATATCTTAAACTACTTTATTTTGATTAACAAGATTATTTTGATTGTAGATTCTAGTTTAAAAGATTAAGAAATTATATTAATGCAAATTAATACAATAACAAAAAGAAAACATTTTTTACAATATAAGAATAGATTTTAAAGCAAACAAGAATTTTGATACAATGTTAAAAAACAAAAATATCGAAAGTTTATAAAAACTTTGAAGAAAGTACAATTTTAATTGTATAAAGTTCGATTTACAATTAAGATTAATACAAATATTTTAATAATTTAACTTAATTGCTTTGCGATAAATTTGCTCGACGCTTTAATAACTTGTTAATTAATTTAAATTTATTTCTTTGATTTTAATATATAATATATATTTGATTAAAAGCATACAACAATTGACAAATTTTCAAAAAAATCAAGAGAGTTGTTTAACAATGTCGACAAAATTAATAAAAAAAATATTAATAATTTTATTAATAATTAGTTAAATTGTATTCGCGTTTGCTTCGCACGAATAACAACGTTAAAAAAGAACAAAAATATTTTTAAAAACAAATATTTTAATAAATTCGAACAAATTGTTTAATATTTAATTTTGCTACAAAGATCAAATATAAATTAGAAGAATTTTCGCATGTTTAAAAATTATGCTCTTTATTTTTTAATAAGAGAAGAGCGTTTGTTTTGAAAAATAGACAAAAATATATCTTTGCAAAGAGTAATAAATTAAATAGAAAACAAAAATTAAATTGTAAAAAGCTTACATAACAAGAGCAATTATAAAGAGAAAAAGAATATTTATTAACGCGTTGCAAATCAATATTAATAACGAAATTTATTTGATTTTTGCAAGAAGTATGTCGCAAGTTGCGATAAATATTAGCGAAAAGCTTTTAACAAACAAGAGAAAATTATACATTTAATTTATATTTTTAATTTGTAAAAAAAGATTGTTGTAAATTGCATTTATATATTAATTGCAAAAACGTTTATTAAGTAAATCTAATAATTGTTCGAAATAATTTAATAAAATAAATAAAAGTTAAGACAATTTTGAATTTTAAAGCACTTGCTATAGTAAAATTTTTATAAAAAAACATTTTTTGTCGACATAAATATGTTAAGAAAATAATTATAAACAACAAACTTAAAAATAAAGTCGACATAACAATTAAACTTCTAAAAAGATATAACGTTAAAAAAATAACAACGTTGACTTATTATTTACAAACAAATAAAAGAATAAAAAGAGAGCACAAACTTATTGTTAATATTTTGTTTAAACTAATTAAGAAAGTTTTTACAAATTAATTACGACATTTGTATGCGATATTATAAATCAATAGAACAACAATTTGAAAATTTATTAAAAAGACATTATTTTGTTTTGAGTTTAAATATAAAGTTGTGTTGTCGATCGAAATAAAATATTTAATCTAGCATATTATAAATTGAGAGAAAGTTCGCTTAATAATAGATTTATTAACGTTATAAACAAAACAATTAAAAAGAAAGAATAAAAACGTCTAAAAAGCAATTTTGCGTCTTCGTTGTTTTTAAGAAGCGAACAAAAATCTTTTCGATAATAATTATTAGTTGTTAACGCATTTATTTTAAATTTTAAATTTGATTTTATTATATAACACTAAACTCGATAAAAAATACAACGTAAAATTATTTTTTCAATAATTAGATCTCTTTAAAATAAGAAAAGAAGACGAAATTAAAGACTTTTATATTTTGAAAGAAGTTAATAACACAAAACTTAAAAATATCTATTTAGAAAATCGATTAAAAAAATATATAAAGAGAAATTAGAATTTTTAGATTTTCGCAAAGTCGAAAGACAAAAATAAAAAAATAGAAAATAATTTTATGTAAAAAATAGAAAATTAATTTGATTAAAGCAACAAAAGATTATTTGCGATTATTATATTATTGTTATCTTATTACAATTATTTGAATTACATAGAAGTGTAAGATTTTTTTTAAAAAGAAGAAAAGTTGCGATCTTTATATTTGTTTTATTTGCAAAAGCTTTAATTTAAAGTTTATTAATTTACAAGCATTAAAAAGTAATTTAATTACGCAAAGTAATTTACAAGACATTATAATTTTAAACATTCAAAAAGAATAAATAAAAAAACAAGAAAATCAAAAAGTCGAGATACTAACAATTTTGATCAATTAGAAGTAGACAAGTAGCACTAGTATTTATTTGTTTACTCTAATTGATTAAAATCAACAATTAGAAAGCGATTTAAAAGCATTAATAGCAAATTTTGATTTAAAGTTTTAGAATTTCAAGAATTTCTTTAAATTATAGAGAACGAGTTTTAATTATTTTTTACGCAACATTTTTTAACGATAAAAGTAGCAAAATTATACGTTAATTATATTAGCTTTATACTTGTTTGCAAGTTAATATATAAATAAATATTAATATAATTTTTTTGCGTAATTAATAATGTAAATGTTGCAAACAACAATTAAGTCTATAAGTAAAAATTCTTTGCATTTGAAGTTTTATGTTTGTTAAATATTTAAAACAAGTTATTGCTTTATTTATAAAAATATAGCAACTTAATAATTTAATTTTTTGTTTGCAAAATTCTCTTTTTTGATTTATTATTTTTGTATAAATTTTTCTTTATTAAGTTTGTGTTATAACAAATTTAGAGCGACAATTACGAGATATTAAACGTAAACAATCTTTTGCGAAAGAAACTTTTTAATTTTTATCAAAAAATTAAGATTAAGAACGAAAATTACTATTTACGTCAATAGAAAGATTTTATAAAGAGCAACAACTTGCATTTGCTAAATAAGACACAAGTCAAAATTTAATAACGTTAGCATATTCTCTTTGTAATTAAAGATCAACTTTTTTGATTAAATTATTTTAAGCACAAAATTAGTAAGCATTATTGTAGCAATTACGAACATTGCAACGTTAAACTTTTTAAGCTTAAGCTTAAATTAAATTGCGAAAAACAATTATTTAATCTATAAAAGACAATTTAATTATTAGAAATTGCGTCTATATTTAAGTAGTTAACATTTTGCTTTAATATAATAAAACTATTAACAAAAAAGAAGAGAACGTTTAAAAAATCTTCGAAACACAATTTTAAATATTTTAGAAATAATTAAGAATTAAACCCAAAATTTGTAATAAACAATTAATAAGAACGCTCAAATATTAATAAATAATTTATTATAACAAGAATTAAAAAACGTAGCATAAGAAATTAACTAAAACAAGAGATTACGAATTTAAAATAATTAAGTTTAATTTCGCAAACTATAATTATTAGAGATTGCGAATATATTGTTTAAAAATGTAGATTAATTAATTATTAAAACAATATTGTAAATAGCAAAAAAGCGTCAAAATTTGCAAAGAATTTTAAAGAAATTAAATCGAATTGTGTGCAATCAACTTAAATATTGCACTACAAAATCGAAATGCGTTGCTAACTATATAATCGACGACTACAACAAAATAAATACTAAAAAGTTTAAAAATACAATAGCGTTTATCGAACAAAAGCTTTTAAAAATTAAAATAAAAAATTATTTTTAAAAGTATAATTTAATAAGAATTTTAAACGCGAAGCTAGAAGAGACTTGTCAAACAAAAGTTTAAATAATTTTTTTTTGTAGAAGATGCAAAAAGAGTGCGAATTCAAAACAACAAATAAGAAGAATTTAAATTGTTAGCTTTTTAATTAAAATTAAAGTCGAAATTTAAAGATAACAAGATTTACAAAAGATAAAACAAAAAAAAAATCAAAACTTAAATTTTTTTAAAGAAGTTTTTTCTTTGTTATTACGATTGCGAAATTTAATATTAAGATTATCTTTGTTAGATTTTAGACTATTTGAAGTTGTCAACACAACAAAATTATGTGTTTTAATTATTAAAATCGCAAGAATCTTTTTAAAGATAATAACTATTTTTATTTTAATAAATAAAAAGAACGATGCAAAGAATTGTTTATATATAAAAGTAAACATAAATTTGCGATATTAAATCAACTATTGTTTAGCAATATTAATCAAAGTCTTTCAACTAGTTAAACTAACTATGTCGACAAAAAAACAAAAAGAAAATCTAGTTACAATTATGTTAAAATCGATTGTTTGTATAACTTATTAAAGAAAGCTAAAATTTCTATTAAAAATAAATCGAATTTCTAATAATTAAATCAAAAGATAAGTAATTTAGTGTTATAAGAAACAAAACAATTTTCTAGCATTTGTAAGACAAAATAAGTTGAATTTTAAATTCAACGTTTGTTTGTTTGTTTTTAAAGATCTCTTGAAGCAATACACTTATAAGACGAAAGAGCTAATCTTTTTATTTAATGATTTTTAGTGAACTAATGTTTAACTTCGAGTAATAGGCAATATTGATCTAGCGAAATAAAATCAACATAGAATAATTGTTTGCCAAAATTGATTTATTTATTTAATTGTTAATTCGAAGTATTAAATATAATTACAACTTCAAAGCGAATTGCAAATAATGTTACATTATTAACGAAAAAATAACAATTAACAAAAAGAGTAACTTCTTAATTGTTTGTTCTCTATGTTACAAATAATAATGCAAGTAAATTTAGATTCTTATATAATATATATGCTTTTACAAGACAATTACAAGCATAGATTGTTAATAATATTTTATTTGTTAGTTTTTAAAAAGCATAAAAATTAAACGTCGAAACGTTACTTTAATTTCGACGTAAATTAAAACGTTTATTAAGAGTCTTAGCAATTGCAATCGATTGTTTTTTTTATCGTATAAAATAATTTGTTTTGCAAAAAATATTTGCTAAGTAATTTTTATAATTAGATCGACGTATAATTGCAAAAAGCAATAAGAAAAGAATAACAAAACAAAAAAATACTAAAAACTAAATTAACAAAGAAGAATTTGCTAGAATAAGAATTGCATTAAGCAAATGTATTTTGTTAATTTAAAGATATGCGAATTGCGCAATTTCAAATTTTTTATTGCAAATTAAAAATCGAAATTAATATAAAAATTAAAATATTTTTTGTTTACGTAACTCTATTGAAAGATAAAGAAACTTTAAAGAATTTTTGAATAAATATAAGAAACAATATTGTTGCAACTTATTAAAACTTAACTTCGCCAAATCTATTTTTAATTAATATATTTTATTGTTTCAAAGTTGTTATCGACTTCTCTTTTATATTTGATATTAAAAATATTATTATAGAACGTGCGCTCTAAAATTCGACAAAAGTAATAAAGAAGTTAAAAACATTGTTCGAAGATATAAAGAAATTCAATTGTTTAGTAAAGCAAACTTAAGAACGTGCGACATATTACGTGAAATTAATATAAAGAGAGATTTAGAAAATAAAGAATAAAGTATTTAAATTTTATTTATAAATGCAATTTATAACGTCTAAGAACTTTAAAATATTTAATATTTATCAATTTAATATTTAAAACAATTTAAATTCTTATTTGATTAATTATAAAAAGAAAATAAG